>Ga0116231_10003275_pt1 | contig 33775 bp, 21 predicted proteins | sample S1TSphgellanicum_2_FD_89695 | JGI IMG/M metagenome (GOLD analysis project Ga0116231, IMG submission 89695) | Host-associated microbial communities from peat moss isolated from Minnesota, USA - S1T2_Fd - Sphagnum magellanicum MG | ecosystem: Host-associated > Plants > Peat moss > Unclassified... | reverse complement strand
TTGACTTTTGATAAATTTGTAGTTTGAAACTGTATTTTTGTATGACCTACAACTATAACTTAACCCACCCAAACCAACTTTGATGAAATCATTGTCACTAGAATTTTATTATATTTTAATATTTATGTACTTATTTTCTAAAATTACTAAAAAAACTACTAAAAATATTTAATATTTTTTTATTTCCTGAAAAATAAAAAAATTAATTATAATAAATCATAATACCTATAACAAATGAAATAATCATATATAATAATAATAATAATAATAAAATAATTAACCTAGGCTAACTACAAATTAGATTATTTTTATGAAATTTTTCCTACCTTAAAGTGCCTTAGTAATATGAAAGGTCTAAGGAAGAGGCAATCAATTATGACATATTACTTCATTATAAAAATTACTAAAATATAAATATATTTTTTAATTTTTTTTCTTTCAAATTAATAATTATTAATTAATCAAGGATTATAATCAATAGTTGTCATTTTTAAGTAATGGACATGTACATTTTGATTAAAGGCTCTTAGGGCTTGAATGACACATGTATTTGTTGACTGATCAACTTGACCGTAATGGTTTATTTGATTAAATACACATAGTCAAGTTGTACAACCTTAATCAAAATGGTCGATTTTTTTGGTGAAATTGAACAATTAATCAAGATGACCAATGGTCTTTAGTCCAATTGAACATTTAATAAAGATGGCCAAAGATATTTAATTAAATACAACATGGTCTACTACCCTATGTATCTACCTTTTACCTACTCATCCACTTATTTACTTAACTAATTATTTACCTACCTATTACCCACCCACCCACCTACTACTTAATTACCTATTTATCTACCTACCTACATACCTACCTATATTTCTCACTTTTGTACAACCTACCTACTTACCTACCCACCTACCTCCATATTATTTACCTACTTATCCACCCATTTACCTACTAGGTTTAATTGTAACCATTAGGTTTAGCCACTAAATTTAACCATTAGGTTTATCCAAATTTTAGCCAAATTTCAACCATTAAGTTTTATTTAAATTTAGCCACTAAATTTAATCATTATGTTTAACCATTAGATTTGGCATTAGGTTTAACTTAAGGTGGACCATTAGATGTGGCTAGTAAGTATAGCCTAAGTTTAATCACTAGGTATAACCACTAAGTATGGGTAAAAGAACACAACAATGTACTTTTATGGAATTCACAACAATAGTTTTTATGGCTTTATCAACTCTTGGCTTTTACAACTCAAATGCATTTAAGAAATTCTAAAAATATGAATTCAAAAATTGAAAGATATATTCCAATCATTCTAACTTTGAAAAAAAATACACCAAAAATATCAATATGTAGTGAAAAATGGACTTTACAATGTTGGCCACATCTAATGTCATAGTTTTTTTAAAAAATGGTTATGGATTTTTTTCTTCTAGTGGATTTGGAGGACATGTTCAAAAATTTTGGGGGCTCATGATTTGTAAATTCATAACACTTAAGATGAACAAATCAAATAGAATTCTTTTTTTCATTTTTTAAAAAATGAAAATGAAGACCTTAGAATTCACAAAGTCCATTTAAATATCTAAATTAAATTGTACAAGACCCATATTTATAAAAATGTTTTAGAAAGGTTTAAATTAAAAACACATAAATTTGGATTTGGAAAAAAATGTTAACTTGAACATGATTTAAATGTTTTTATGTGAAAAAACACTCGAAATGAATTCCGGACCTGGACTTTAAAATACCCATTTTGGTCCACCATAGTGTGTTTTTGCCCATATAGCCTAGGTATAATCAGTATGTTTAACTAAAATTTAATCATTATGTTTAACCACTAAATTTAGCCACTAGGTTTAGCCAAATTTTAACCATGAAATAAGTTTAACCAGTAGGTTTATCAACTGAGTTTAACCATTATGTTTAGGGATGAAATTTAAATATTGATTTTATCAATTATGTTTAGCCACTACATTTAGGCATTAGATTTAATCATTAGGTTTAACCAAGGTTTAACCATTATTTTAAGTCACTAAATTTATACATTAAGTTTAACCATTATTTTAAGTCACTAAGTTTATCCATTAAGTTTAACCATTACTTTAAATCATTAGGTTTAGCCATTATGTTTAACCAATTATTTTAAATTGTTAAGTTTAGCCACTAGGTTTAGCCATTGTTTCAAATCATTAACTTTAGCCATTAGGTTTAACCATTATTTCAAATCACTAAATTTAGTCACTAAGTTTAGCCATTATTTTAATCATTAAATTTAGCTATTAGATTTAATAACTATGTTTAGCCATTATTTTATGTCATTAGGTTTAACCACTAGTTGTCACTTAGGTTTAGTCATTAGTTTAATGATGTGAAATAAAAATGTGAAATAAAAAGTTTGATAAAAATTGAACACTTTTGATAGTGTAATCCATTTGTAAGGACTTGGTTTATCATTGTGAAGGTTTGGAGTTCAATCCTTTATACTTACAATGTATGTACATGCTTAAAATGCTAGGGTAAATAGGTTAGATTAAAGTGGTGTGGTGAAGTTAAGTTAAGTAGGCTAGGCTAAATTAAGCTAAGCTAACACCTACCTACCTAAGTGTTTTTTTCGACCTATCTAAACCAATTTACTACCTACCTACCTACTTATTAATTTTTAAAATAATAATCCCAAAAATGATTTTAATTTAAGTATACAATTAACCTCCTCAAATGATCCACTATCTACTAGTCAAATAATCATTCATTTTGTCAATCACTCTACCAATCAAAATGACAAGATCATAATTGACTACCCAATCACGCTAGTAGGTTCAAATCGACTTGTCTAGATAAGGTGGTTTTTTTTATGCCTATCAATTTGGGTATTTTTTTACTAGACAACCCAATCGAAAAAACCATGAATTGCAGTAGTGATGTTCATGCAACTAAAAGACTTTAACCAATACATGATTCTTTTCAAAATCCATTTTATTCCAAGAAACATTGGAATTTTATAATACCATTATTTGTTGTTATGGACAATAACAATCTATGGCACATCAAAGGTGTGTTTTTAGTTTACAAGTTTGGGTAGTAGCCCAAACTTTTTCTAATACACTAGGGTCCATGGTCAACCATTCAATTGGTAAACAAAACAAAAGCTATTGATTGTTTGATGCATTAGTTGCTACAATTTCTCTTGATATCCTAGGGAAATCATTTCCATTTTATTCCAAATGATGTGCAAACAAATACAAGGTGCAACTTATTGAAAAAAAAAGTAAAAAAACTTAATTTATGTAAGTATAAATAAAGTGCCTATAATTCATTATGAGAATATATTTCAAATATATTTATTATATTCTAGGACATAGCTAGAATATATTCAAATTATGTCATTATTTCATAATAAACTAAAAAAAACCTTTTTAGTTCAAGTGCTTCTTAAAATATATAAGCAATGTCACCCAAATGCAAATACAAAGCTCGACACCCAAATCTTCATAACCTAAGATTTTAAGGCAAAACTTCAATGATGACCCACCATATATCCTTAATGAAATCATAAAATTAAAACTATATCTTGCCCAAAGTTATTAAAATATTTAATATCCCCCCCAAATCTAAAACCATCATTTATGGTTGATGCAAAACCAAAACCAAAAGTTATCTTTAAAAGTAAAAAACCACCCAACATTGTTTTGTGTTAGTATTGTCCAAATCTTGATTCTAAAAGGAACCTTCAGTCCCAATTTTGTTTTTTCTTAAAAGCATTTATGGAACTTTTTATTTGATTTTGAAACTTGTTCTTTGGATGTTTAAAACTTTTTGTTCCAATAATTTTCACAAAGAATTTAAAATCAATCTAATTTTCAATTGGGTCTAATTTCATTTTATTACATAATAACTTTTTAAAAATGTAATATTAGTTTGTTCAACTAATGCACACATGTCAAAATAAAGATTATGTAATTCCAATGACAAGTAATTGGAATTGGTATATGGGGGATTTTTTGGAGTCTTTGTTTGGTCATCCATGGACCATTCCAAAAATAATTTTAGAAATAACTACCTCATTTTGAAGTTTAATTATTTCATTTCTTTCTTAATAACTACTTATTTTTCTTATTAATTTTTTTAATAACTATCTCTCAACTTTTTCAATAATTACCTGCATTTTATAATACCTCATTTTTTTCCCTTACCCACCAACATGGATATAACAAATTAACATTGGTTTTTTCTTGTCCATAAAATGTATATTAAATTAAGTTAAATTTAACATTGACATAAATAATGATGAATTATTAAAAACCATATGAAAACATAAGAATATGTTTTTTTTTGGGATCATCATTGGTAGCATGCAATAGTGCAGAACTCAAATATTAATTATGTACAACCAATCAAATGTAATAACTTACCAAAACATGGTAAATATGATTACATAAACAACTAGTGTTTTAGTCATAAACCACATATACAACTAACCATGACTACATGACTATTAATCCATATGGCCTTATGATATTTACCATTAATCACAAAAATGGTGTAGTTGTAAATAACATTTATGACTTTGTCCAATGACTATAAAACATTTTAATGACCAAAATTTAATTTTAAAAAATAATTATAATTATTTTGATTCATTTTTGTTGCTAGATGGCAACCTAGGATGAATTCAAGATTTTATTAACCACTTCTAAGTTGACACATGGCCATCTAAAATAATGAAATTATTTTCTCCTACCAATTATATGATGTCATGTGGAAATCAACTTTTAATCTAATAAAGACACTTGGGACCTAACCTAGGTGGCCTAGGTTACAAGCCCTAGCTAAGCAACCTAGCCTACATACCAAAGTTAGGGGGACTACACTAGGTGACGTAACCTACATGCAAAAACTTAAGGGGATTAGGTTAGGCAACCTAACCTATGTTAAAAGACAACTTAAGCTAAGCTAGCCACCTAACTCTTAAAAGGCTACCAACTTACACTCCTAGGAACCTAAGTAGTATATAAGATGAAGGTAAGAGGACTTGAACTCCTCAATTCCACTTTGAAGGGACAAGGCCTTTACCATTCCACCACCAAATTTTTTTTGTATCAAATATAGTTATCACAAACATATATAATAAATTTGTTTTAGCCTAGGTCACCTTATGCCACCCTATGTTAACCTAGGTTGATTCATGCTAACTTAGGCCACCCAATAAATTAGCCTAGGCCTCCATAGCCTATTTTAAGTAAATCTAGGTTTTCATAGGCTAAAATTAGGTAACTTAGTATAACTTGGGGTTATTTAGGTTGAACTAAGTTATTTAGGTTTAACCTAAGTTAAATTAGGCTATATTAAACTATATTTGGTTAAATTAGTGTATACTTGGCTAAACTAGCTTATATTTGGTTATATATGGCTATACTTAGCTAAAATTGGCTATATTATGTTATATTTGAATAAACTAAGTTTTATTAGGTTAAACTTGGTTAAAGTAAGTTATTTAGATTAAGCTTGGCTATACTAGGCTATTTTAAGTGAAACGTGGTTAAACTAGGCTATACTAAGCTAAACTTGGTTTAAATAGGTTATTTAGGTTAAACTTGACTATATTAAACTATATTAGGCTAAATTTGAAAAAATTAAACTACTTACATTAAACTTCATTAAAAATGATTAAACCTAAGTTAAACTAGGTTAAACTTGGTTATACTAAGCTATATTTGACTAAACTTGACAAAAGTACATTATTTAAGTGAAATTTGGTTACATTATGCTATATTATGTTATATTTGTCTAGGTTATTTGCTAAATTAAATTAAATGAATATATTTAAATTAAACAAGGTTACTTGGACTAAATAAAACTATTTAGAATAAACTTATAAATCTAATTTAATAAAGGTTAAGATAAAAAGATAACCTAAAGTTCATTCTAAAGGTTTAAATTCAATCACATTAAATTTAGAAATTAAAGTAGGCTAAACCAAAACCAAACCTAGGCTAAACCTAGGCCAATATATATTAAGCCTAGCCATATTGTTTATTTTTTATAATTGGTCACACAAAGTCAATTATGTTCAACATGACTACACAACACATGTAGTGTAGTTCTAATAATGGTTGTAGTAATAAAAAATGGAAGTGACTAAAGTGTAAATATGATTTCATGATTATAATTGTATAGTAGTTGCAAGTTGTTATAGTCATGAAAACCATGTTTTTGCATAGTGAAATTTATGGCTAAACATTCTTTTAATAAAGTTGTATTTATTTACCTATAGAATTTGAACTTGTTTAAAAGGGGACAACACCCCCACTTTATGTTCTAATTCAATTTTTAAGAAAACCTAATTGTGCAATCAGGTTCCAATGGTAGTTAGTAGTTCAAACAAAATTTGGATCCTCCAATCTAGGGACTCTAAAACCCGGCCTATAACTTGGACCCAAACTTGCCTAAATCCCAAAACCTATGAACATTATTTAGTACTAATGTTGCACAATTCATGAATTTTATGACAAAACTTTAATTTTGGTTCTATTAAAAACATTTTTTAAAAATTGTTATGACCCCACACAAAAATCGAATGAAGAATCCAATTCTAGGAATTTGTACTTCATTATAATAAATATATAAAATATTTTTGGCTTTAATTTAATAACAACACATTATTTTGTCACTCTTATGGTTATAATCAATTGAGATGGAATCTTGAATCAAAGAAAGATATTCTCAATGTGCAGTTTGAAAATTTTCAAGAACAATGAACTTCATTTAACACCTCTACAACTTTTCATAATAGAACTAATATTTACAATGTACAATTGTTGTTTTAATAATTCAGCTTCAAGTTCTTCTAATTCATTCTTATTCCTTTAAAACAACAAGATTTAATGCCAAGAAATTCTAACATATAAACTAATAACTTATAGAATGTAATATTTGGAAGAATTAACCCTTTTTATTTTTTAGTTGTGAATGTTTACATGAATGTCATAACCATCCATGGTCATTGGGCTTCAACATGTCGTGGCCATGAAAGACACATGATTTCGATTTTGAGATTTTGCATTTGGGTGTTTGTTGTTGACAATCCACATTCATTATAGGGAGTTGAGCAAAACCAAGGTGAGAAAGGTGAATTGGTTGACGTAAAATTATCAACTTTATTAAAAAAATGGAATCAATTTTCCAAAAATAAATGAAAGATGTGAATTAAACCATGTTAATACTGAGTACCCACCAATCGTAAATTAAGTGCTAGATTGAATTGGCAGGTTGAAACTTGAAAAAAAAAACTTGCAAGTCTAATTATCACTATATGAACAAAAACTCCAAGGTCTTGGTGGCCATGGCATAAAGTAGAAAGAAGCAAAAACTGCAAAAAAAAAGCCACTAAAAATTGGCAAGGTAGAAGGTAGATACTTTCTTGTACACCTCTAATATCTAAAAACCACCTTCTACTTAGAAAAGGGTAGAGAGATTGCTGGCACTTATCTCCCATTTCTAGTGATAGATTCTCTATCCAAAGCAAGGAAGAAAAGCTCCAATCCTTTATTTTAGATTTGCAAACTACCTTCTACACCAAAATAGAAAAGAAATAACATTCTCACACAAATGTTATTTCCACACCAAACCACACTCATCTATTTCTCCAAGTACAAACTTTTAAAAAACCAGCAAACCTACTCCAAGTTGCACTGAAAAATCAGAGACTTCCAAAAGTTTTCCAAGCTTTTTTTTGTGTGTCACCACAGTGTAAAAATTCGCCAAAAAAAAAGAAAAAGAGAGAGAAATGCTGGTCCAAACCACTTGGGCTATCAATTTGATGTCATTTGGGGATGTTGAAGATAATCCAAATAATGGGGATGTTCCTTGCAAGGCAAGGCCACAAATGTGCCTTCTAGCCATGTTCTTGAAAAGGATCATTAAAAGTTGTATGGGTATTAGGTAATGACACCACATAAGCATTGGATCTTACAAATCCCTAAACCCTAAACCCAAATGCATACGTCTTGAAAGGAAAAGGATAAGGTTTTATTGGTTGGGTCATCTAAGTTACCTGAAAGAATATCTAGGCCATGTGTTTCAAGTAACATCCCTATTCACCCATATTCTTTTTATGGTGCAATATTTTATAGCACTTTAGGCTACCTAAGTAGAATAGTAGGTGGAAAGCTAAACTTGCATTGCTTTGGGAACTTGAACTCCCATAGTTGTATGGAGTGGTAGGGTGAACATTCCTAGATCAATCACAAGCACCTCTTAAAACAAACATTTTGACAATTGAGTTCTCATTCTAACCAATTGCAATGCAATTGAAAAAAAAATAGTATGTTGTAAGTATGGGTTCCTTTAAAAGGTGGGCTTTATGCATCCTTCTAGCCTTGTTATCTTGAGAAGTCACCCATAATCCATTCCAAGCCGATTGCTATTCATTAAGGCAACAAACTAATTCCCTTGGACTCACATAACTTCTATCATATAGACCAAGAAAAATCTGAAGATAAATCACAATTTTAAAAAAAATATAGTTGCCTTTCCCTTATCAATAATCATGAATATATATCTTCTGTATCCTTTGCCAAGCTTACAACATTATATATTTACACAATTATTACAAATTCATCAACCATTGATAAATCACTAAACTAGTATCAGCTTGTATTATGCTTCTTTCCAACAGTTAATTGGTATTTATGGGCTAAGTCAAGAATGATTTCAACAAATATTTGTCACAAAAAAACTGTCAAACATCCAATAAGGTTAATTCTGAAAAAATTAAAATCCAAAAGAAAAAATGGTCATGGTCAAAATTTTATACATGATCTTCATTTTTACAATATTTCAATGCAAGTATGGCACTTGTTAACATTGGATAATGGTAATATGTTTTAATTGTAAGATTAAAAGTTATTCTATTAGGGTGGTTAATTTCATGTGTTTATTAGACAAGTTTGAGCGATTGTTTTAAAAATCAGGTTTTTTTTTTTGGCTTTAAGCTTTCAATCAAGACCTCATTTGGGGTTCTTTTTCTCTTGTTAACTAATGTTGGGCAATTATCAAAAATGGAAATTGATAATTGATGGTTCTCATGGTGGTTTTTGAAAACCATATTTTTATATCATATAACCTTTTATACAACTATTAGTTATTTCCTAGCTATTTGATGAAAACCATTGGTTCTTTGAGGCTTTGTGAAAACCCAAGAATTGGAGGTTCTTTCATTTCTATTTTTCTTTTTTAAAACCGAAACCTAGAAGTTTTTCACAAAAGATCAAATAACCCCCCCAACAAAAGTTTAGTATTCAAATTGATATTGATGGATTTTGGGGACATTATTGTATTCTTCCTCTACCAAAGTACATGCATAACAAAACATATTTGGAAAGTTGTGTTGCATGTGGATATACAAGTTGTTTCTAGGTATTCAATAACACAAATTAGTCAATTTGTATATGCAAGTGCATGATTAAGGCTTTGGATGTGAATTAGGGCTTGATTGGTTATGCAATATGATAAGGCACGAGGAAGTAAGGTTCACCTTTCATGAGTGGCAAAGAACTGATATGTTTTAAACATGTAATTTTCAAACAAATACCTAAACCCACGTGTTATGCAAAACTATGCTTAAAATATTAAATGATATTTCAATCTTAAATTGCTTTTTCTTTTCCTTCATAACATAAAACCCTTACAAAGTAAAGTGTAAAAACTTATAAACACATTGTATACCTTGAACATGTACTCTAATCATTTAGTCTCAATGCTAACTAGGGATAAGTGATTGTGATTTTAAAATGAGAAACATGAGTAAATTTGAAACATAGTCACAAATTGTCTTAATCATGGACGTCAAGTTTTGACATATAGTGGGCATTGAACAAGCTTGAGGATTTTAGAACTTTTTTTCCTCAAAGCATTTCCAATGTCATGTAAAGATATGTAGTGCAAGACTACATATGCCTTGAACAATCCACATGTTGACAATTGGTAAGGATATTTTATTCAGATCAAACTTTTAACTCATGTTCCGCATTAATTATTAGGTAGGTAAATCAAATTAAATAAAAAATTAAGTCATTCTTCTAGATTTTCTAAGAATTGAACCCTACATCTATGCAATATAGGAAATAGTCTACACAACTAGGTGACAAAAGTGAATTCCAAAATATGGAAGCCTTCAACATACTTATTCTTAATAATCAAAATCCAAAAATATTCAAATTGAGCATGTCATACCCACTTTTTTTAAATGATTAAATATTCTGAAATTTTATCAATGATCAATATTAGGTATAATATAAATAAATAAATTTTTACTTTTCAAAAAAAACCTTTCTTTTAAAAATGGTGTCACTTGCACAACAATTTAGTTTGGAACAAATTCCATTAAACCTTTCAATAAAATATTGTGGACAAATTTTTTTAATTTGGAACAAATTCCATAAAAGCTTTCAATAAAACATTGTGGACAAACATTTATGGAATTCCAGCACATTCATGATCCTAATAAACAACTTTTGGGTGACAATCTTTTAAGGTGTACCACACAAAATGAAAAGGGCCTAGTCCTTACTACAATCCTTTTTTACCTTATATTTTGATCCTCATAAAAAATAATGAATCAAAGTTATCAAATTTTTCAAAAGGATTATATTTTAAACCATTACAATTCTAGACTCCATCATTATCATCCATAAATGTGTCTTTACATGGTTAAAAAGGACTAGGTAAAAAAGATAGAAAAGGGTGACATTGTGACAAGATTTTGGTACACTTAAAAAATTTGCACCTTTCCATGTAATTAGAGGTCAAGTTCATGCAAAATTAATTTATTTAAAGAGTTTCCAAATAATTGTTTAGTTACTCAAGTGATAAGTGTAGATTTCATCATTTTCTAATTATTTAGAACATGAAGTCATTAGATTTAACTAATTTTACAAATATGTGGTCACAACTAACTTGCCAACACATTCTTGTTAACTTGAAGAAAGATTAGGACAACCACCATAAGATTATGAGAAAATAAGACCTTCAATGGTAGAGGAACCTATTTGGGATTCTCTCCATTATTTTGAAAATATTTTTATTGAGTATTAGAAAAAGTTTTGGAGGAGTTTATAAGGTGATAAAGGATGGAAGTAGACTTGGAGGAAAGGGAGTTTTAAAAAAGAGTTGTGGACAAAGTAGGATGGCCAATTATGCAATGCAAAGTATCTCCTATTGATATTTTGTGAAGCCCTAAAGGTGGCTGGACCATATGATTGTGGAAAGAATATGCTCCAAGATGGTCGAAACTATTGGCGAGAGTTCCAAATCCTATTCCCTTTCACTTGATATGGAGAATTAATGATTTGAGGGGGGGTGAAAAGGAAAGGTTCATTAATAGTGGAATTTCCAAGTATACCATTTGAACTTACGTAAAAGAACTAAATTAAAATTTTAAAAAATAATAAAACCCTACTTGGGACATGGTCTCTTTCCAATTGGTTGTGCTTATGCAATTAGATATTACCCGACAAATGCAATTATAATAAGGATAATGGGTAAATCAATCACTAGAAACCATGTGATTACTTGAGGGTTGAAACTTAGGATTTGTGCCATTACCTAATGACAAATTTTCATTTTAATGTAATATATGTCATAATAAACAGCACCTATTGTACATTGGAATGGATGAAACCACAAAATTTATCTCATACATGTGTCCTTAGCCACAACTTTTTGTGTGAGAAAACCACATTATATAGTGGGGTGTGGAGTTCAATCCATTATAAAGTTGTGTTGCACATAATGCACTATCTCAAACCTATAATACATTGAGCTAACTAGGTCTATGGATCCTTCAAAAGTTTTTGAAACCCAAGTGATTACAAGTCAGGGAGGGGGGAGAATTGGGCAATTTTGTTGCATATTTTACCATAAGTGTCCAATGTTCGTCTCCCAAACAAAAGAGGAATATCCTCAACATGAAAATAGAATGAAATTAATAATATTCACATCACTCCTCTTCCTTGGCATTGTCTAAGGAAATGTGGGATCCAATTGGAAATGGGAGCACCAAAAGCAACCCTAAAAGTGCAAAAATGGGAATCTTCAACCTTGCAATAACATGCCATTAGCTTGTAAAAGGCATGTCATTGGAAGGTGACCAAAAAAGCCTTTGTAGTGGAGATTGCAAACTTATCATGGATGATGATAATTATGGACCCACTAGTTAATTCTATTGCACCTAAACAATCCTTTCAACCCATCAAACCAATGGAAAGATAAGTTCTTTACATTGCTAAACAAAAATAAAATTTTAGATAGAAAATGGGGAGAGGACCTCTAATATGGGGTCTATGTTGACTTCTCACTAGAATGGGCTTGGGATAAATTGATTTATAGAGATGACATGTTACCCTAAATAAGGAGCAAATTTTGGACAAGTAGTTTTTATGATCTCCCACGGCCAACTTGGCAATAAAAAAACTTTCAATAAAATACCAATATCTAGTGGAAGCATCCAACCTATGCTAGCATGAAGGTCAACTCCACTTTTGCCACTAGAAGAAAAAATGCTACCTAACCTTGTGAACTTACAATGTATAAAATTCCATTTTAATTATGATAGCATCCACACCCACACCCCCTATTTGAGCCTCGATCAATATTTGCCACAACCAACAAAAAGTGTTAATTATTTCTCCAAACCCACTTATAAACATGAAATATGAAACAACATAATAATGTAAATGCTACTACATGGGCCAATCATAAACAATCATTTTCTTTTGTTAACCTTTTTGGAGATGACTATCATAATACGTATTTATAAGTCTAAATTCAATTTCACCTTATTCAAGGGTTGCACTTCATCCAATGCCTTGTGTATAGGTCACTATACTTCTATGGGCAGATATGCTTGAACAACAATGACAATGGTGTGATCCATAGTACTCATTTACCATTACATTTCAGTCCACTACCGCACATAAAAATAGCTCTTCATTAAATTCTTATTACATGCATTTTAGTGTATTGTTCATGATCCAAAATGATGATGAAACCCTACCAATCACAAATAATCCAAAACACCAAAAAAAGGGGGAATACATGGAACAAAATGGAAGGACCCACATCCAAGTAAACAAATGAACCACTTAAGAGGGCGAACCACAAGGGGGACATTAAGTCTTGAACCATTTCCTATTGTTAGAAGCATGTCAAATAAGGAAAGGGGAGGACCTCTTGAAAGGACTCCTGACTTATAAGAACCCTAACCTATTATAATAACACATTTCAAAATAAAAACTACTTGTGCATATTAAAATGCCACTAACATCCTTTGCCTATAAAATGCACGCAAAAAGACTACTTATGTATTCTTTGAGTGTTGTCAAAACATCTCCACAGACACATTGCACATCATGTTTTGGATGAAGATTAATAAAAACTTGTCATACATGCTTAGTAAAATGGCTTTGGCTTAGCATTTTTGTTCAGGATGTTGAAATTGGCAAAAAAACTACTGCATAATTTAACCCCTAATCTGGATTGATCAGATATATTGAATGTTTTAAGTGGTTTGCCATTAATAGTTTCTAACCTTTTATAATTTTAATTTCATGTTTATGGATTAGGTTTAAAATCTGCAAATATGTAATCTTGGATGTGAGAAATGTTGTTGGAAGGCCAAATACAAAGTATGTGTGGAGTTGCTCTCATTATGTTTTCAAGCTTTACATCTCACACAAACTACAAACTAGAGGTGGGGTGCAACAACACATAAACTAGGAAGGCCCACTACAAGATTCAAAGAAAGTGGCAACTCACAGCATGTTCCACTTCTATCTCATGTTTGACATGTGTACATGATAATTAAGTTATTATTGGATATGTTGGGAAGTTTTTTTATGTGGCTTTTACAACAAACCAAGGCCTAAGAAGAGAAGGTGTGACCTAAAAGGAAGTGAATTGGATAATATTATAGTGTGAACATAACAATTGTTGCATTTGTTCAAAATGGGTTAACAGTTCATTTGGATTGATCGAACACTAAGAGTTTTGACCTCATGTTATACCTTCATAAATTTAGATTTTTGAACATCTTTATATGATCCTATAGGTGGTCCAACAATTAGCCATTGTTATATTGAGTTAAGAAGCAAACATCATGTGTGTGCCAATTGGAAATTAACACATAAAACATTGAACTTTGCTTTATCAAGTCTACAACAATAGTGGAAAGTTGGTAGCACTGGGTATGTAGCCTCAATGATCTAGTTTGCTAGAATTAAAGGTATTTGGATTTCCAAGGGTTGTCTTTCTATTATGAGCTATATCTACACAAGAATGTTTTCTTTCTACACCTTTCTTTTGGTTACAAAAGCACATGTGTTGAGAATGAATGAAGGGAATTATATTTAGGGTAAGACCCAAGGGTGAGGTCATTATTAAAATAAGGTGCCTGGTATGGTAGCCAAGTCTAACACTACATTTGGGGAATGTCTCGCACTTGTGGGCTTTACCATTTGCAAAGCACAAGGAGAACATAGATTACATAAAAGACCTCCTGATCTACGAGTAAGTTGCCTCAATTGGTATTTCAACTCTTCCATAAGTATAATTGAGTAATTGAATTCACTTGAGCTCTCGAAATAAGCTTCCAAATACTATTGAGTTGTGCATAAAATGAAAGTAAATTTCATAAACTAGAAATAATGGGGAAAATAAACATTTGTCCAAAACAACATTTTGGGTTAGTTAGATTTCGCATCATTCCTACAACCACCACATTACATTATCACCCAAAACTCCTAAACTGGTTTGAATAGGTGGATTGTGTCATCATTTGTTAAATTGAGGTTCCTATCAAAATTGGAATACTTTGCTTCTTTTGGGAAAAATAAATTGACTTTTGAATATGTGTTACCTAACATGTAATCTAAAATTGGAGAAGGACAACTTCTTGATACCATAGTGCTAAGCATGACTCACTTCTAAAAGTCCTATGGTAATAACTTCAAAAGAGCCTAGGAAGAGGTTATGAACTCCCTTTGTTCCAAGGAGCTTAAAATTCAACTTCTAACAAAGTATACGCTTATGAACAAGATTTGTCATATCATCATCTATCAAAAAAAGCACATCAATGGAAACATCAATAAAAACATGCAAGGGAATTCTATGAATATTTGGGATCTTTCATAGGGTCCTCAATGGAATCTTCATGAAAGCACATGTATAGGACTTTTTTGGAAGCATTGTTGTGAGCACATGACATTAGTTTGGTATATCTATAGACATTTTGTTGGGAATTTGTGGCATAGGTTGAAAACACATTTTTAATTGTGCAAAGAGTGCATATGTACATTACATTGAGACAAACATTGCAGACCCACAAGCATCAACCATTAAGGGAGGGAAGGAAGCAAGCAAGCAAAAATGGATAAAGCTATAAGGCTAACTAAGAAAGTTACAAAGGACATGAGAATGCGTAAAGCTAATAAGCTATCATCTTATTCATAAATCAACAATCAAATTTATTTTGTAAACTTCTCAATTTGAGGTACATATCTTTCACATGTTTGCCCCCTCTTTTGAAAGAGGGGGCAAAAAAAGTAATTGACTTACTGAAATAGCCAACCAAAAGAAATATACCAACAACCCACACAATTCCATGGGCAAGTGAAGTGAGTGAATTGTGCTTGTAAAAGGATTTGAACACCTATTTGTTGAGAAATTGAAACTTCAAGACTAAGCAAGCAAAAAATGAATGAATATGTCCACATTTACATCTATTGTTTGTTGTTTGCAACTATCAACCAAACAATAACATTGCAACATATAAAACTCAATTTACACTAACTTAATTTAATGTTAATCTAACTAAGATTTAACTAAGGAGATAAATTAAAACTTTTGACAAATTTGCCTTAGAAGGAGCCATAGATTGAGGATTGCATACATATGCACTATTGGATAAGATTTTTCACAATAGGATTGCAATCAAAATACACGAAAAGGTTCAATTTCCAAACATATTGAAACTATTGCTTCATACCCAAGGCAGTAAGATTTATCCCATACAAGTTACAAATGACCTTGTTATCCTAGATGGCTATAAATACAACTCTAGTAGGGTGGACTAGCCAATCACTAATTGCATGCCTATGATTGAACACTTATTTATATCTTCATCGTATGTGCTTCATTTTGAGTGATTTAAAATGTTATAAGAGCACTACCTCAAGCTCTAGAAATCATCTTGGAAGTGCAAAGGAAAAGGAATAATGAAAAAATAACAAGAAGAAAAACAAGCTTTCTAACTTACAAAACGTGTTTTTTTCTTTTTTCTTCTCTTTGGACCCCTCCTACTTGCAAGCCTCATAATTTCTTATTTCTTATTCATTTTAAATGATTTAAAGTGCTATAGGAGCACCACCTGAAGTTCTACAAACATCTTTGAACTCTAATAGTAATAGAGCAACATACAAGGAATTATTTGGGTGTTCAGGAACTGACCTTTGTAGTGTTCAGTGGTTTGATTTTTTGAGTTTTTGACTCCCTTTACTTTGGGGTGAGCTTAACTTTCTCATTTCTAATCCATTTTTGACAATTGTTAGTGTGTCAGATGCGCCAAGAGGAGGGGTTTAAGTTTTTTTTGGACACCAGAAATAACAGAGCCCACCCCTTGGATCCAGCCTGCCCTGAGCACTTAAGTGTTTGGTCAGCAGCCGGTCTACCCTAATTTGTACATGAGTTACTATTTGGCAGAGTAGAACCTGCTGTGGTTAGCTGTGGTTAGACAGGAATTGAATGAAAAACTATTTCCTGTCCAAACACCATCTGTCCTGCATGTTGCAATGATGGGTGCTGGTTCACTCTGGCCCTGTTTTCAGGGGGAAGGGCCTGCTAGGACCGCACTCTTTGGGAAGGTTTGGTTGGGATCTCTGCTACTACTTAATTGATGGGTAGTGATTGATGATCAGCAGGCTGCTAGCAAGTGCATGAAACATGAAAATAGAAGCATTATAGAATTGTGTGAGCATGGTTGTGAACAGGGTTTAACTTAGACTGAAGAGAACAGGCGTTGTTTGTGAGATGGTAAATACCATCTAACCAGCTCTTTCTGGTGCCTTTTTGGGCTTGTCTTTTTGCATCCTATGTGATTTTGCATCAAATCGCATTGTGTGATTTTTTCATGTTTTGCATATTCTGCAAAAAGAACATTAATTAATTGTTTTCACATGTTTCATTGTTTGAAGTTGAATTCAAATGCAACACCTTTATATATCCAATGTTTGAATATATTCCATAAGCCTTGGCTATCTACCTTGGACTCTCTGAGCTCAAATCTTCCTAGGGCTTTGTAAGTAAATTTTAATTACAAAAACTATATATAGTAGGTAGGTATCTGCAGGAAGTTGTCATCCTTTTGTTTGAGCTACAATGCTTCCACCCCACATTGAAAGTTCATTTGAAATTCTCCACCTCACTAATGATCCCTAGGAAGCCCAGCTGAACCATAAGGCAGGGAGTGCATCCCACATGTTTTTTGTACTTTAGTTTCTGTTGCAACTTGCTTGACAAGAAGTGCAGCTTGGGGAAGGCTGACAATTCCTAGCAGAACTCATTTATAGTAATTTTTTGACTCTGTTCCTATGTTAGAATAGACTGTGCATACAAGTAAAGTCATGAAAAAGTGTGTAGACTGTAGAGGGTAACCAAATAACATTGGAAGCAGTCTGGTGCCAATCAGCATTGAAATGTGATCAATGATGGAGTTTGGGATTGGATGACTGATCTTAACTTATGTTTTGGGGGCAAGTGACAAAAGATAGAAATAAAAAAATAAAGTGTGGACCAAGTAAGATTGGAATTTTGAAGCAGACTTGTGCCAATCAGCACTAAAATGCGATCAAACGATAGAGCTTAGGATTGGCTTACAGACCTTATGTTTTCTAGGGGCAAGGAATAAAAGATAATAAAACATTAAGGATTGTCAACCAAGAAATATGGGTTGCAACTTGTGTGGGTTGTTAGGATTGAGTTAGGAATTTTGCTTTGAGTGGTGGTGGATCGGATCATGCATGGGTCCTGGAATCCAAACATGTTGCATCTTATGAGAAGTGGAGATAAGACAAAAGAAGACGACTATATATGTATGTCTAAATGAGGAGATTTTCATCACATGCATGCAAACCCTGGACCCAATACATCTCCGAATGGGTTTTACATCTCTGAAGTTCCACAACTTTACTTGCTGCATTCCCAGCTTGGAGTTAGAAATGCCTGCAAGTGGCCGCAACCACTGGACACCAAAAAAATGCAACAATTACTGGCCATTGCATGAACAATAAGGTCACAAGCAGTGTTTTTGTTTTTGGTGAATTTTAGTGACAAAAGAAAACCCATTTGAGTTTTTGTTGCACCAGATTCAAAGGCATTTTGGGGGGGGGGAGAAATACTCAAATTCGCCACATTATGAGGAATTTTCTTTTGAATTTTACCAGATTTAGACAGTAGGTTCTAGCATGTCACCAAAATGTAACATAGCCAAATTTAGCTTAGTCCTCTTATGGGTGATCCCCAAACCACCTACCTACCTCATAAAACTGACCAAGTTCTGTGGATGGGGAATAAACAACGTTGAATTATCTGAACTAGTTTTTCTTGCACTCTCAGATGACAGTGAAAAACTATTTGTCAACTGTTCTGTGCTCTATAATAAGGATTTGATTGAAGGTTGTCAGCCTGCCTCAGTTCTTCTTTCCTATAGAATCCTTTTGAGAGTTGCAAAGCACACTGGTACAGTTGCAAATCTGAAACTGGACAGAGAAATGACATTACACTCCTTAGTGAAATTAAATTAGGAACTAAGTAAAATTTGAACTTAAACTGCACAAATTTTGAAGACAAACTGTTTATATTTGTAGGCCTTGCCTACCAAGGCCCTTAAGGATATTGTGTTTAGATTGATTATAGAGTATAGTAGCTTAATGGATTTTGGCCCCTAGGTAATAATAATAGGTCTATTTTTATATGCGGATTTTTGAAAGATGATATTTTGGCTTGTGTTGAAACTTGAGATTAGTTATAGAGTTATGATATCTTGAAGGATTTTCGTCTCTTGTAGCAGATTTATTTGAAGATTATATTTTTGAATGGTGAAATATTTGAATTTCCATAATTCTTCTTTTGCCTTAAGATACCTTTTAATGTTAATGGCAAGGCCACAGTGTTGTGACACACACCTTGTTATTATTCCATATCACAAAACTTTACCCAAATGTGACAAAAACAACTCTAGGGATTGAAAGGTTTGACACCAGGATTTCTTTTTTCAACTTTTTTTGATATAGAAAATTTGGCAAAAATTTCCTTAAAATTAGTTTAATTTATACTTTGAAAACAAAACTTTCCATAAATTTTCCAATTGTTTTGTCCAAAAAGAAAACAAAAATCCAAAGGATTTTCTGAGAAGATTGCACAATCAGGTTTCACTCACAGAGATGTTACCAGTGTGCATCCGGTGCAGCTTTTGCATAAAACTTCTGATTGTGTCCAATATTTCATGTTTTGATTTGGACGTTCACTTCACTGGGCAATTGGTGTGAATGAAATGAGAGCACAAATCAGTGTTGAAATCAATCTAAGCTGCACTCACTATGCACAGAACACAACTGAAAGTTTTAATCCTGGTTAATTTGAGTGGCCCTGGGCATTTATCATTCTCCACAAAGCTTCAATGTAATCTGAATGTGCGCAGTCCTTGGTGTAGCACTGCAATTCATGAAGAGAAAGATTCAAGGATGCTCAAGGATGTTTAAACTTTAAACAGTTTATCATGGGGCAAGTTAGTGTCGTAGAGTATTTGGATCAGGAGGAACCTCCAAAGTCTTCCACCACAGTGATATGTTATCATGTCTCAAGTCTCAACATCATAGGAACAACATAGGAAGGTTTGTTAGACTACAACCTCCACCAACATAGCCAACATTAGACAGCAAACACTCTCCCATTGTTTGATCTTTGGTCATAAATGAAAATGGCTATAAGAATTTCAATTCCATATTGTATTGCAGACATTGGATGTGCCCAAGTACTGGCCTTGGTAATAATAAGTCAATCAGTCATATAGATAGACTGCAAATGCCAAACTGCTTTCCTTAAAAACATTGCATCAGAATCATGAAGTATGTATTAAAACATAGCAATGGGTGATTGGTTTGTTGGCTGGCTGATCCTCACCCCACCAAAAATAAAAAGGGGACGAGCAGAATAAATTAACTTCTGGAAGAAGCTTGTAATAAGTGGTCTCCCACAGAAAAGTGGAAATGTTTGCCTGCCTCCAATTCGTACTCACCCTGGCCATCTATCACCACCTTCACCTGCCACATTTGTGCAAATAGTTAGAAAGTTCCATTGGTGTAACGTCCATTGGTTTCCTGCAATCTGTACATAGAAAGTTTGGAATTCACCCCAATAGTTTTTAGGGAAACAAATTTTGTGTTAAAGTAAAAATGTTGGCAATTTTGGGCCTAGTGATGACGCAAGTTGGTACTCCAAGAATTAGGTGTCAGAAGGAGGCACCATTGAAGCATGGGATACTGATGACATACAAACATCTAGAACACTTTACAAATTGCTTGCAGAACAACAGACCAAAAGATCCTACAACAAACCTTCTTGTTGGAGGAGAGCTCCGATCTAAGGTTTGTGGGGTCTCGAGACAGCAGCACAACTCTTAAGTTCTCAGCATGTGCTGGATTGCCTGACAAGTCAAAACCACCATATGTCAACATGGGAAGCTTTTGAACACAGACCCTCATATATTGAGGATTTTCACAGCCCATAACAAATGCATTTTGTTGCAGAGTGATGAAAGAAAATAAGAGTAGCACATACAAATACCACACCTGAGCAAATTTCATGGAGCAGGTCCTGAGCGAAGGACAAAGCAGGCCTTGCTAGTGTGATTTTGAAAGAACCCCCTGCCACCCCTTTGTACAGCTCTGCTGCCAGGACCACCTGCACCATCATCCCATGCACCCTGTTCTCATCAGACCCTCCTCCCTTACCCTCCATGTCTCTTTCACAATCCTTAAATTCTTGCCAACAGCATATAAAAACAAGGTTGCTACATGATGTCTGATCCATCAGAGTCAATGTTAGCACAATTTGGGGGATTGGGGGAGGTCCCAATTGATGCTGACCGCATGTGCTGGGAGGTGCTGTTGTTGCAGAACTGGTCCGCCAACTGCCTCAGCCATATAGCTTGCCTGTCCAAGTTCAACCCCCAATTCCTCACTTGAGCTCTTTTGTACTTATATCAATCTACAGCACTAAAAAAACATGTGTGGCAAAGAATCCAACCCATTCTCCTTCCACTGTCCTCTGCAGTAGAATCCTTTCTTGGATCACCATACCTTGCACACAACTTACAGTGCCTGTCTGAACCATGAACAGGAGTCCGTCTTCCTTAAGGATACCCTAATCAAGTTCAGTGAATATACATGCCTCTTCAAAGACAAATCAGTGAACATGAGATTGTACCTGCCCTGTAAACACCTGCTGCAGGACTGAAGAATCACTCCCAACAACACCATCCAGGACATCATAATAGACCTCCACAGTGTCAGTGGGCTCTAGCCCTGCTTTCTTTCGAAGTTTTTGGACTCTGTTCACAATCTGATGTGATACACAAAAATATGTCAGCCACAGGTCTTGCTGTATGACTTGAGAACAAAGCAAATATCTTCACCACTATTGAGAACTTCTCAAGTTACAATCAAACTGAAAAGAATGAAAGATGACCTAATATTACAATTATGGAAATTTCAGACAAACAATAACTGCAGTTATGTTTTAGGTCCTGAACTGTCCAAGACATTGCACTATGCAATAGTAACCATTGGAACGGTATATTTCAACAAAGTCTTACTTCACGAGCAAAGCCAGCTTCCAGTAGACTCTCATCTGGTCGCAGATCAAGCACCACCAACACATCCCCTAATATGGACAACCAAAACAATAATATAAGTAACCAGATTTTAACAAGGGGTAATCCATTAATAAAGGTGATAGCAGTGAATAAAAGGGACACTACCATCCCCAGAAGCATCGATGTCCTCTTTATTGACACCGTCCGGTGCCTTGAATTCTCTTATCACCTGACAACCATCACATCAATTACATCTCAGAATCTGTCAAACACAGTAAGGTCAACAAACCTCACTGTCAACAGCAAGCTTGCAATATGATTCCCAACTCTAGTGAAATGTGCACATCTCCAAAATTGCAGCGAGGAGTGACAATCAAGAACAACCCATCAGATTGTTCATGAGGCTTTCAACTCTCCCAAACCTTGATAAAACAGAACAATTGACTAATAGCACAAGGAGTAGACATAACATGGGGAAAAAAAGCCATTCATACCTTGATGTCTTGCAATTCAAGCTCATGACCAGCAAACTTGGCCTTCCCAGCCCTCTCAAAATCCATAATCTGAGTTTGTGTCATGCTCTTCACCTCCTTTGCTACCAGCCCCATAGCCTTGCCCAATCTCTTCCCCAGAGAGCTGCAACCCCACATCCCAAGGCCACACTCATCAAACCCCACATCAAGATTCAACCTTCAAGACTATTAAGCAAATATGCCAGAGGACTAAAAGTTTATGCATACATATCAAATGTGATTGCAGAAGTTACCCACAAAAACATGTAAGGTAACCAAAAACATGTTGTGCCAGTCCTCACCAAATGACAAGAAACACAACATGAATGACTGTTGTCATAACCTTGTGTGTGTCACTCACAAGTGTCAGATCATCACCATAATCATGAACTGCAAAGTAAAGGAGGGAAATCCTGGAAGATTGAATGGCACCTGTAATCAGGCTCTGCACGTAAAGATGCATACTTCAGAGGGTCATTGCATGGCACTATACCTCGCACATTGAGCTCCTCACGCACGTACTGTATTGTATCAAACCAAGAGGAAACCTCTCTCAGTGAATAACACCAACCACTCCCTTATAATAAACTACTACCACCAGTCATTTGCACACATGCAAGTATGTTGGATAGGGGGCCAAAAGCTGTGCATCTCAGTAAACACAGAGGACAAAAAACTTAGTAAAGGTGCCAAGAATGTCAATAACATCAGCTCAGTAACAACTGAGCACAGATAGCTTAGTATAGCGTATAGCTTACTAAAGGAAGGTACCTCGCCAAGTTGACCAGTGATATCATCAAGGAAGTTGACATCAGGATGTACCACCACCATCTCCCTGCATCCATCATCCAATTGTCAAGCCAGCTCAAACTCTGGAGATGCCTATGAGCAACTAACAATTCCTGACAAGCCTCATCAGTAACCACCACATTACAGCCAGCCAGCCAACCTCAAGGGAGACTTGAGTGGTTTATTGTGACGCTCCCTAATGTTACGGGCAAGATCAATCACTGTCATCATGCGTGAGACACTTTGCTCCATTCGGCTATCCGTCTGTACCAGACCCAGCAAAAAAGCTTTCATTCATTATCAGAGATGTGCCTTGAGAATCCAACCAGAACGCACTCTCAAATAACAAGATTATGCTTCTGCTCTCAATGCAACTGATTAACCCAACAACAATCTTCCTCTTTTGAACTCTGCAAACACAAAGGGAGTGGTAGATATACACACATAATATTAGGAACATTTCTTCTTCCACAAGCACATCTGATTCAGCTAATATGTTTATATTGCCTCTGCAAATCAAAGGGAGCAGGAAACCCTAAGGATTCAGAAAAGTGACCTGGCCCTCAATATCTGGAAAGGAGCAGTAGTGCACACTCTCATCAGAATTAGGCACTGCACGTCGCAAGTTCTGGTACATGTTTTCGGTAAAGAAGGGAGTAAAAGGTGCCATTGCCTTGCATGTTGTCAACAGTACCTGCTCCCAGCCCATTTCCCATGGTCAAGATTCAATTACAAGCCAACTACAACAATAAATCACAACAATCCTTGCAGCTGCACCACTCATGTCTGTCCTGATAGGGTGATCAAAGCATATGCACAACAGATAAGAGACACATCATCAATTGGAATGGTTCCCATTACCTGTTGTTTGACTATCAGTATATGTTACCAAAGAAGAAAAGGCATGATGGGACCCTGTATATGACCTAACATCTGATAAAGCCACAAGAACCATCTGAAATGCCAGCTTACATAATAGAGTGTGGACAAAGCAATACGGCTATCATCTTCCCCAGTCCGCCCCTTCAAACGTTTACGGTTGAATCGAACATACACATTTGTCAAATTGTCGACAAACTTAAGCAGGAAAGGAACCACCTGTACCCAAAAATTCACTGGTCAGCCAGATCAAACAGTAACCTGGGCAAGAAAGGAGATAGCCACCACCAAGGATAAGGAATGATTTGATTTTTACACTCAATAATACTAACCGTGTAGAGTCTATAGGCTTCCATCTCTTGACGGACAAAAAATACAAGGCTCTGGCTTGCTGAGTTGATCCATCGATCCAATGCATTAGTAGACTTCTGCAGAGTACTGAAGTCCATTGGCCTGAAAGGTGCAAGCCCTTCTACTTCAAGTCGAAGGACATTTTGGACCAAAAACCTGTATGCATTGTACCATGGCAGGAACACATCCCTTACCTGTCATCCCCAAACCCAAGTCTTCTTGTTACTGTCTCATCAAGAAGACACTATTTATATAATTCCTGCCACTCCCTTTTCCAGTTAGACAACAGAAGGGATGTTTGATAACAAAGGGAATCCATACAGGGCAACAGAAATAATTGTTCAGCCTTTCAATACATACATTGTCACAGATTGGATGTGTAGAGATTCCAGATACATACCACCGCAAAGACACCTTCTTTCTTGAACCTCAATGGCTCTCCCTTCACCACGGGAGAATTGATGAGATACAACCTTAAAGCATCCTGCATCCATAAAAAATGAAGCAGATTCAATCCGATTCTTGATGGCTTTCCAGGAGAATGAACCTGACTTATGAAATTAATGACAGTGATCTGCAGATGAGATCCAAAAAGTAATCACTTACAGCCCCATATTCATCAATAATATCTGTGGGAGGAGGATAGTTTTTCAGCCGTTTGCTCATCTTCTTCCCATCCTCAGCCAACACAAGGCCATTGCAGATGAGATTTTGAAATGCTGGCTTATCAAACAATGCTGTTGCCAGCACCATCAGTGTGTAGAACCTGCCAATTGTACCCACACCCTTCATCTCAGTGTATGACTATGATCCCCTATTTTGCCTCTATGTTAGCTAGTTCATCACAGGAATTGCAGCCAAAGCCTTCAAAAGGTGAAAATAAACACACAAAGAGATGTGTACCATCCACGAGTCTGATCAAGACCCTCTGCAACAAAATGACCAGGAAAGTTCCGCTCAAACAGCTCTTGATTCTCAAAAGGATAGTGAATGTAGCCATATGGCATTGATCCACTCTCAAACCAGCAGTCAAACACCTGCAGTCAAAGTATTCACAGGCACAAGTGTCACTCCCATCCTTCCCTCCCTTCTGTTTGTAATAGTGATATCAATCAATATAAAGGAAACTAAAAAGTCAAACACAGAAGAGACAAACTCACATCTTCCACTCGTTTCAATACTCCAAACTCGGGCCCTCTCTTGGATGGAATGGTGACATGGTCAATGTGCTGACGGTGTAGATCAGTTGCCTGTCATCAGCATCATCAGAAGGAAACTCCACGCAGTTCCAATGCTTCTCTAGTTTCAACAGGACCTTCTCACTAACTACTCTGTGGGATGCAGAATTCAACTCTGTAGGACAACCAAATTGCATAAGTCTGTACAAAGGAATTACACACACCTTAAACCCAGAGAGCTCCTCCAGCTCTTGAATGGAGCCAATTACTATGATCTCCTCCCCATCATCACTAATCCAAATTGGCAATGGTGTACCCCAGAAACGACTGCGACTAACTGACCAATCCCTAGCATTCTCCAACCAGTTATGGAATCGCTTCTCCTGAAACCCAGAAAATTTTGCAAGGAAGACTCAGAAAAGCATTCATTCCGAGAAATCAGAGACCTCAAAAGCCTATACAATTATTCATCATGTGATTGGCATTCACAAATGCAGACCTTAACAGAATCGGGAACCCAATATGTTTTCTTGTTGTTGTTCACCAGCTTATCCTTGATCTGCTCAACTGCCACATACCTTCACAAACAGCCCATGCCAAAAAGCTTAACCATCAAGGATCAAACTTTCCAAAAAATGCATGAGGACTAGCTTTTGTATATGAGAGCAGTGGGCCTAACCACCTGTCAATACATCGAATTTGGCCAGCAGTCTAATTCTCTCCACCACCTGCCTGGGTGGCATGGCATCAAGACTTTGAGTTCTTAGCTCCTCCCCATCTGCTATCCTCAAAATATTTAACAGTCACTTCTGACATGCACAGGGTGCCTAGCCTGAACATAGCACATGACAAGCAGGGAAGAAATTTACCAGCTGGGAACCACCTTGTAGAGCAAAGGTGTATCTGAGCGCCAACAAAAGGGATATGAATGCATAATGCTGCCTGAATTTACCAGCCTGCCCATTGCCTACACATTACTCCACAAACCCATCACCTTACAGAAGAATTCATACCTGAAGGTTGAGGCTAAATTGTGGTACGCATCATCAGTTTATGTTCAGTTTAACTCATCATAAGGGCTCCACCTTTAGAAACCATGAAGTAAAGACAAGGCATGTACTGACATGTGTTTCAAGGGCCTACCAACATTTCACCAGTCAGTCACAACAGTGTATACCTTGATAGCAGAAATGATATCCTTGTCCGCTTCCTTCACATAGCGACCTTTGAAATCAGTTACCTCCTCAGTGAAGTTACCATCACTATCCACTGGATTCGGTAGGTTTGGACCCTGCATGCATATCCCCACTGAATAGTCTGAGCCTGTGCAAGTTCAAAAACCACCCTACTGCAACCTCCACATTGCCCATGATTGGATAGATCAATGCCAAAAGAAATGAATGATCTGTAGATATGCTTGCTCTCTTCAAACAGGCAAGACATTTTGCTCCTTCTTATCTATACATTGGGCAAACACTCAATTCAAAAACAAATTCAAAACAAGGGAGGAAACACAGACAGAAACAACAAATACTAGATAAACCAACACAGAGGAGGAAGGTACCTTTTGGATGATGTTATTCAGCAAGCACACACGGTAATCATCCTCCCCAAATGCAGGGGCACAATGCACTACCCCAGTACCGCTATCATCAGTCACATAATCATCTGCTACAACCTTAAATGCAACATTTGAAAGAGCACTAAAATAATCAAACAAAGGTTTGTACCTGCACATTCCCCCAGCAACACAACATCCCCAAAGTGAACACTCTCCTTCTACAAAGAAGTTGATTGAGCATGTAAACATCTACAGAGGCAGAAGAAGAGAAGTGGAGGCATTGCAAGGCAACCAGAATGGACATATAGAAAGCATTAAGCATGTCACTGACTGTAACTCACTTCTTCCCAACCAAGTCACTACCCTTGTACTGTCCGATGACCTCATATGAGGTAGTATCAACAGGTGGAGGTGACTCGTCATTCTCTCCCTTTTTCACTGCACCCTTATACTTAGGAGCAGACTTATCCTTGGGAGCACCACTGTTAGCCATATCTCCCTTCACCTTTGTACTTGTCTCAACCTTTGTCTTAATGGTCGGAAGTTGGGACAACCGAGACTCAGCAACAATCAAAACCAAGCCTGTTGCTCTTTGCCTGACCTGCATGCAGCAATAGGCAACCTGAACTCTCCAACCTACTTGCTCCTGAGGAGATATAGAATTGAAACTGTGCCAAGAATGCATGATTACTGCACACATCATGTCCCCATGAAAATGACAAGAATTGTTGATTACTTACCAAGAGCCTACAAGGTTCCAGGGCAATAGGTGAGATAAATACCATCAATATTCAACAATTGGGATAATGCTAAACCCAAATAAGTTCAATGAGGATGTCACACAATATGAAGACACAGAAATAATGCTCCTACATGTATATAAAGGACAAGTGTGAAAGTGATGCAAACCTTTGCATAAGTAAGATTTGCATTGACACAGAGACATAAATTGCTCGGAAGTGTCCAGGGAGTGGTGGTCCAGGCCACCATTGAAGCTCCATCAACCTCATCAAGTAACGGGAAAGAAACCATGACTGCTGGATCTGAGACATCCTGTCATACAAATGCACTCCAGCCTATAATGTAATCCCAAAAGCAGATTTCAACATTCCACTAAATGCTTGGTTTGCAGCTGGCCCAGTCAATTTCTGACTGCTTAACCATGGCAATTTCTCAGTAGCATTCTAAGGCATATACTAGGGAAAAGCAAACCTTGAATTCTCACAGTACAATTGCAGGATTTTTGTGTACATGGTTTGAGAGGATCAAGAAACTGTATGGGGCACCTTAACCAAAACTTAATTGCACTTTCCTCACGTGATGGGAGGAGACAACAGACACATGAAAATCCAAAGTACATAGCACATGTCACACTCCACTGGAATATGCAGAAACAAAATTAACAGAGTTTCCAAGGAGACACACACCTTGTAGTTCAGACCGGCTTCAAAATTGGACAACTCTGTTTTGCAACCAGTACTGTATGGCATCACCTGACATACACAATCCCAATGTCAACCCTAGAATTGGTTCCAAGAGAATTCTCACACCCCCCTCATTGTGCCAAGTAACTAAAGTACTCCAACATGCCTTTGCAGGAAATTCTGGAATAATAAGATGGACTGGAATCTCACATGTGCTCTCTTGAAAAATACAATTCCCTCAGCTTCCTCCCTCAAACCCAATGCTGATCTAAATTCTCTCACCATGACTAGTCATTCTCCTTTCAGAGGGAAATTGAAGGTAAGGCTAGTTCCAGCAAACCCCATGCATGCCCCTTAAACCCTGAACCTATATAGAGTGTCAAGAGTATTACCTTCAATCCTTTGTAAACAAGGCCCTTGAGATGAAGCTGCTTGAAAACCCACCAGACAGACTCCATGAATTCAGGGTCGAGAGTCTTGTAGTCATTTTGAAAATCGATCCACCTGCCCATGCGGGTGACGGTCTTCTCCCACTCCTTACTGTAACGCATGACAATGCTGCGACACTCATCATTGTAATTGGCAATCCCGAGATCCAAGACGTCCTGCTTCGTCTTTATGTTCAGCTTCATATCGATCTCGAACTCGACAGGGAGCCCATGACAATCCCAACCAAACCGGCGTGTGACATGATGCCCAGTTGCAGACTGGAACCTAGTCACGATATCCTTGATAGTACCTGCCAGGATGTGACCATAGTGCGGCAGTCCTGTTGCAAATGGAGGTCCGTCATAGAAGATATACTCCGGCATGCCTTCCGTGCGCTTCAGCTGGGTACGGAAAGCATTCAACTCCTCCCATAACTTCAGCACCTTTTCCTCCTGCCGGGGAAACGAATACTCCTTTCCCTCACAAATCTCTTCCATGTTTTGCAACAACCAAATCCCCTCCTATTGCAACAAGCCACCCACTGCTGCTGTTTCTCTCTCTGTCTCTCTCGCGCGGGGCCTATTAGTCTGTCTTGGGCTGCCAAGAGGTTTAGGGTTTGCGACAATCTATTTGGGAAGAGCGTGAACACGTTTTAGGGTTAGGGTTTGGTATCCATCCTCGCATCTGGTGTAGAAGAATTGGATAAAAAGTTCTGTCAAACTGGACGGTCTAGATGTTAACTCTCGATTGCAAGCAAACGTAAAAGAAATCTTTAACAGGGCAGAAGTAAAAACCATGCTTGTTCAAAGGTTGGTAGGGGGTTGAAAGATTGGTTCCAACCCTTTGCATTGCCATCAAAACACGAGCACAAGAAACCCTCTTTTACAAGGCATGGTTTTTGCTGCTGCCCTGCCCAGCACTATCCCAGAAAGGGTTGGGAGTTAGTGCTGAAAGGCACACACTCCCCACTCTTTTACAAGGCATGGTTTTTGCTGCTGCCCTGCCCAGCACCATCCCAAAAGGGGATGCGGCTGGCCAGTCAATTGCCAGTTCTTTCATGAAAACCACTGGTTCTTTCCAGATCTTGAAAGAACCGGGACCAACGGTTCTTTGATTCCCAGTTTTTTCAAAGAACCCGCACCTGCGGTTCTCTGATTCTGAAATGCTTTTAAAAACTGAAACCTGCGGTTCTTTGAAAATTCAAATAACTGCACAACAGGGTTAGTTTTAGTTTAGTGCACAGGAGAATACAAAGGCTTAGTTTAAATTGTCCTCTTAGCTCATCTCACTACCGCAGCTTGACTCCATCCCTCTGTCAAGTTTAATCTTAAACACAGAAAACACCAAAATTCACAGATTTTGCAATTCCAACAAAGAGAGTTGAATGTACTGTTCTACAACAGCTAACTAGTTAAAAGTTCCTGAACAAATGGGTCCTGCAGCTTCTCTTTCCACGAAAAAAAAAAGACAAAACATCTCTTCTGAACTGCCTTTCAGAACTGTTCCAAGTTTCAAATTAAAACCTAAACTTGTCCAATTGGTGATGACATTGTGCACAATCATTGATTGGATTCATGCGAAGCTGCAAGCTGTACATGAGAACCTCACTTTCAATACTCTTGCCTTGAGCACTCACGTGAGGTGCACCTGTGCAGAAGCAAGAAGATCACTAAAGGTCCTTGTATGCTGAATCTTATACTTATACAAGTTGTGAGGACTACATCCACACTAATTCCCAACAGGTTTGTTATTATGTATAGCCCACTCCTTCAAACACTCTTTCACCCTTGCCTTTGCTGCACCCATACAAAAAGCCATACAAATCAGCTCCAAACTTGCAAATGGACAACAAAGTCACAGCACCTGCAAGTCATTAGCACAACAAGCTGAAAAGATTTCTGCAAAATTTAACATACTACAAATGATTTATATATGAATGGAAGCAGCAACACAAGGTAAATGAAGCTTGGAACAATTCTGCACAATTTTTTCAATAAACAAATCTCCAGCAATGAGAAGGGATTCCCAGTACATGATTCCACAAATCTGAACACTGTTAACAATGTCTCCTGTTGTGTGATTTCTAAACACAAATTGCTTTCAAATGGAAATTCAGTTCTAACATAGAAAAACTGAGGGAGATCTACAAGCATTTGCAAATGGCCTGTCAGCAAAAAAAGTTACTGTCGAATGCAGATTTTGTAATATCGTCCTCTGTGCAAGTCAATTTCTCCCTCTTCCAGCTGCAGGAGAAACACAGTATTGACCATTAGCAACATCAAGATAGTAGACGAAAGATTCACAACAAGGACTCTCTGACATGAGAGTAAGAAGATCATATAGCACATAGTGAGGATAACCAGTGATTGAGGATAGTGGAGTAATTTTGCACTTGTATAATTTGAAAAAGGTATTTGGAGTAGCAGTAGAGCAAGGCCAGGGATGGCTCACTGGATCTGCGCCATAGATAGATTCATAACAAGTTGGAGAGAGGCAACGCAATGCACAATTCTCCTTCTCGATTGCAGATGCTTTGCAAGCTGATCCCCACAACCCACTGCCATCACCCCTCACGTAGAAAAAGATTATCCTTGGGGAAAACCCTAGATTAGAAAAACCCTTGATTGGAAAGACCCTCGATTGGAAAAAACCCAAAATTGGAAAAACCCTAGATTGGAAATGCGGGTCCAAAATCCCAAATGTGCTTCAGAGCTTCTCAATGAAGAAAAAGCAAGCGAATATATCATGCTTGATCATCAATGGCATATGACAAGAAAAGTTCAAATGTCGAAACACAGAAACCAGTCAATCCTCCTCCTCCTCCTCCTAAGCCTCTCCAGCTAGCCAAACTTTGCAAGAGAAACACATACAAAGAACCTTTTCATTATCTCATTGCAGTAGAGCATCCAAGCGAGATGGGGGTTTGGTTTCACATACATACCTGTCAATATCTTGATAACATAATAGCATCTTTTGCCGTAGTGCTCTTTCTTGCCATATCTACACATGAGAAATTGGCAATTCATCATCATCTTGTCATGCAAGAAACAACAGAACACTTCACCCAAAAAAAAAGACCCAGACTTCAAAAACACGCACACACACAGGAATAATCAATTGATGAATTCACTCCGGTCAAGAGTTTCAGAGTCATTCCCATAGCAACAGCACCCAATTCTACAAAACATTTCATATCTGAAATAATTAAAAATTCCTCGAGAAAGAAATCATGACCGAAACTGTGGCCATTTGCAAACCTCTGGCACAGCCAGTCGTGGCAAAAGAAAACAGAAACTCCAAAGCAAACGGAGGAGTCTCGGGGGGGGAAAATTCTGAATTTTGATGAAGTAGAAAGTACCCAAATGACAGATGATCGGTGCCTCACAGCTATAGATGCCTGGGCACAAGGCATGAGCTCCAGGAGAAGAAGAGGTAGCAAGAGCAAGCTGCACACTTTGGTCGCCATGGCTGCTGAGGAGCTTCACACACACACTCCGTTCTCTCTCTTGTCTCTCTTTTGTCTCTTGGTCCTGAGTCCCAGCATTTTCTTTTTCTGGCGAAACTTTTTTTTTTAATTTTAAAATTCGAATAAGAAGTGATATTTGAAGGTTTTCAGCCGCCAGAAATGAGGGGCAAAAGAAAGTAAAAATCGCCAGAATTCTATATTTGGTTTATATAGAAGGACGATTAAAAGATTCGTACTGTCTTTCTGGTTCATAGCCAGATTTGGCTACATCTTCCTACTGATATCGCCACTTTTTCTACTTGTTCCTATGTATGATAGCCACTTTGGCTACAAACAAAACATTCCTAAAAAAACACTGGGACTCCTGACTTCTCTCTCTTTGTTGTTTTTCAGGTTCCCAGACGAGGTCCCTAACCCTCGTTTGGCGACTTCTTCAGGTCCCCAGACGAAGTCCATAGCTCCAAGGGACCTCGTTCGGTCACTTCTTCAGGTCCCCAGACGAGGTCCAGAACTTCCAAGAGACCTCGTTCGGCCACTTCTTCAGGTCCCCCAGACGAGGTCCAGAACTTCAAGGGACCTCGTTCGGCCACTTGGTCCATAACTTTAAAGGACCTCGTTCGGCCACTTTCAGTACGTACCGGGGGCTTTTTTTTTTATTGGCGAAATTTCGACAAAAAGCGAAATTTGAAATTCGAAATTCGAAAATGAAGTGATTTTTGGAGGTTTTCAATCGCCAGTAGTGAGGGGAAAAAATAGTAAAAATGTACAGATTTTTATATTTGGTTTTCACTGTGTAGCCAAAAATATAGAAGGTTGATTAAAGTTTTGTACTTCATATATGGTTTATAGCCAGATTTGCCTAAATGTTTTTCAGGGATGATCATCACTTTTTCTTCATCTTCCAATGGATGATCACCACTTTGGTTCAAAAACAAAAAATTCCTAAGAAAAACCCTCAGTCAGCCTAAGGGCTGTGGTGTTTTTTGGGGCAAATTTTGTAGCTTTTTTGACAAGTAAATTTGGGAAGTTTTTTGTTTCTCTAATGTAAACTTGACAAGTTTTGCTATTTTTTGGGAAATTCTCACCAAATTTTCAATATCACAAAATTGGAAAAAACAAAACCCTGCCCAAGGGCCCTCTATAGCCAAGATAGCCCCAAAAAAAAAAAAAAAAAAAAAAAACTTTTAACTTTAAAACAACAAAAACAATTTCTAATAATATTTTAAATAATATTTTTTTTTTATTTTTTTTT
>Ga0116231_10003274_pt1 | contig 33776 bp, 24 predicted proteins | sample S1TSphgellanicum_2_FD_89695 | JGI IMG/M metagenome (GOLD analysis project Ga0116231, IMG submission 89695) | Host-associated microbial communities from peat moss isolated from Minnesota, USA - S1T2_Fd - Sphagnum magellanicum MG | ecosystem: Host-associated > Plants > Peat moss > Unclassified... | reverse complement strand
GGTTCCCCCCCCCCCAACGGTCCATCCCACCCCATGTGTAACTTCCCAGCTCACCACTTTTACCCCAACACAATACTTACCCCTGAAAAACATCATTCCACCTGTCCAATTCCCGATCCAATGCTCCTAACTCAATTTATCACATCTTTATTCCTCTCCCCCACCCAGGGTAACTTAAAGTAAGTTAATTACCTAGCTAGCCCTGCTGGCGGGATAAACCCGCTTTCGTACTTCCCCCAACCCCGGCCTGGCCGCCCGCTCGCCCGTCCGGCTTCCTCCACGTTTGCCGCCAACGGCTAGGTTAAGTGAGTTTAGGTAGTTAGTTAGTTAGGACAAAGATAAAGATAGACAGACACACTGACAGACGTAGTGAATTAATATATAGGATGTAATAATATAGTTGACAATTACATGTTGTATTCTACAATTGTAGCAAGACATTATAAAAGAAGTGGTTTATCATACGATGGCTTTGCCGCTTATGCCATATTTAAAAAGATCACAAGGGACGATGGAACAATATCACAAGGTTTAAGTCCAATATCATTTGTGTAAAAAGCTTTAGTTCACTTTAATTTGCATCATTCAAAAAAATAAATTTAACCATATGTGATCAAATGATGAATCATAAATTGTCATACTTTGATGAAATTTCAATTTAGTTTGTTGACAAATTTAAGTTGGAATTTTTGGGTGAATCTGATACTAGTTTGTGAAGTGTTGATAAAAGAGTTTTCAAAGATAAAGATGGAGGGGGGGCTGCTTTTGTAAAGTATGATGATGTGAATTGCTACTCAACATTATTTGAATGACCTCTCTTTAAAGTTTAGTGGCATACGCAACATGCAAGGTGCTTGGGGGCCCATTCATACATGCTGAAACATGTCAGCATCACATCACATGTTTTTGCAATCAACATGTTTTGACCCCATGTTTTGACAGGGCATGCATACCCTGCTACTCGTCTTGCCACATGCAGTGTCAGCATGCTTCAACATGTACGGCCAACTTCCCAACACCTCAACCATCATGGGCACATTCAAAAGATGCCACTCAAATAATGTCAATTTTCCTATCAATCAAGATCCAATGTTATCTATCGATAGTAGGTATTCATGGCCAACCATGCCATCCGAAGAAGGATTATCTTCATTCTTGTTCTAGTAGCCTTACATCTTTAACTCCAAAAAACATAGCCTAGAAAGTACAACCAAGTCTCCCACTATTGGTCTCAAATTGGTTCCCAATCCAATCCATAATTCTATACTGCACTTCTCCAATTCTATACTCTCACCCACAATTTGGTTCTCAATTGAAGCAAAAATTCTATCTGGAATCTTACATGGATGCCAAGTCTTGTCCTGCAAAGGAAAGTGAATAGAACACACAAAAAATGAGCCGCTAGTGGCCCAGGGGCCCCTTTTGGTGGGATGAGGCACAATATGGGTCTGTGGATGGGGCAGTATGGAGCAAGGTTGGGTGGTTCTTTGGGAATTGGATGAGAACTGGCTCAATTTTCAGGCCGATTCTCACACTGAATCCCATCGATTATCACTTTTTTCACACAAGGGCTGAAAATCGAGTTTCCCAGTTCTCACTAAGCTGAGAACTGGGCATTTCTCTTTGTTAAAAAAAACTTGATGCCCGAGTAAGGTATTGGGTTTAAACTCAATTCCAGTTCTCACCCTTTATATAATAAAAGAAAATTAAAAAATACATGTTAGGTGTCAAGTGATTATTTTCTTAAAAATCTTTTTGCAGGGACGTAGGGTATCCCATGAATTTCTAAACAAACCTTCTAGAAGTTAAGGTTTAAGGTAGCTAGGGTTTCAACTTTCAACAACCTGTCTCACCCTTTTTCAATGAAAATAAAGGGATCCAAGTTCAAGCATGACCCCACTTTGTGTTTCGTGTAATTTTGTCCATGAACGAGAATCTTTCACATTTAAAGAAAAAACAAAAAAAATTTGATAAAGAATCACCATCAGAAAACCAACAATTCTCAAATTTCTGAAAACCATTTTTATGAGAACCGGATAAATTTATATATTAAGAAAAAATTGAAACCTGGTCCAATTCTCTAAAATGAAAAAAAAAATCTAAAAAATCAGGTTGACTCTTAATTTTGTTCCCTTAATCAAAACTCACGATTCTCCCAAAAAAAATGAGAACCACCCAACACTGGTATGGAGCTTGTCAAGCTGGAGCAAGGATGGGAAGGAAACTTCATCCACTGGATGGGGTGTTGTAGGACAATGTATTGAATAGAATGGGCTTGACGTTCCATGTCATGGAAAAGGTCTTTATAAAGGACAACAGTTGGAAACTGTGAAGAGACCTGGGATTGGGAATTGTAGAAATAGTGATGTAGGTGGCTCGGGTCAAACATTGTGTGTGCAAAAGAATGAAAACATACTAGGTACTAGTTGCAACGAAATGTAATGGACATGGTGAAGAAGATAGTGATTGATAGTTTGCAAGGGATACATCTTCAATGAACTTAATTGGATATGGTGAAAATTTTGTTTTGCTGTCACAATGAAATCAATTTTGTAGCTTGTTGCTCAAATGAATATATGCAGAGGTTTTAGTTACCAGTTTTCCATGTTTATTAATGAAAGTGGTACTCACAACAATTTCATTTTTAAAGCTTCACAATTTTCCACTATTTGAACTACAACTGGGAGTTGACAACTTTTGGTTGAGAGACTTAGAAGAAAGCTTTTAAAGTTGGGGCCAGCTGAGTATAGATGAAGACCTCCACGTAGCCTGTTCATAGTAACCTTGAAAAATGAGGGTCCGCAAAGGTGGCCTCCATAGTTGGACCTAGTCATTTTGATCAAAGATGATATGCTGCGCATGGGTTTACAAGTGATTGTTGCAGTCAAGGCATCTTGAAGGAAAAGTAAGAATAGGTTTGTCTGTACAGAACTTAACTTTCTGGAAGCTGAATTCTTGTCCATCACTACCTTGACATTGGAAATCAGCTGCACATGAGTCCCTAACCAAACAAAGTTTGGTTTTACCACCAACTACAACATCCAGAGATTGAATAGTTTTATAAAGAACTTCTTTGCCATGCTTTTAATAACATTCCTTGATAATGCAAGTCAATTCAATGAATTTTTCTTAACTGCTATGAGGAACTACATCATCCTTGTTTGGCTTTCCTCAAGGCAAACCCTTTTTAGTAATTCACCAAAGTAGGAAAATATTGATTGTTCACTTCAAACATTCTCAATTCTAAAATCATCCAATATTTAAAAAAAGAAAATCTATGAAAACTTTGTTAATTACACCAAGCTAAGAAATGTAAACAAGTTTGATTTGAATAAATAGCCAATCAATTTCAACTACCCAAAATAAAGAATACTCCACATCTTTCTTACCTTCCCATACTTATTCCATCCCTAGGAAAACATCTTTCTTGTTTTTGTCTAGACACCCTAACAAAATTCACAAAAATGATGGATATCAGTCATGGCATTGACTTGTTTTTCCAAGGTGAACAAATGTGATGCATTGTCATATAATTTGAACCACATCATGAGAAACATGTGAGTATGGGCATTATGACTCGTTCCGAATGCAACTAATTTTCATTGTTTCATCCTCTAATATTGGTCACTCAATGAGTCTTAGAAACATTTGCATTGTAGAGTTGTAGGAAATTTGTAGGTAAGAGGAAAAAGAGCTAGTATGTCCACTTTGAAGACAATAATCTACAAGTTGCTAGCATGTTAAGCCTAATAGCCAATAATAGCCCAAATCCATGCCTTCAATAAACATAACCCAACTACTATCATGGTCAACAATAATACTGCATTCCAAAATGCATTTGAACTTGGAACAACGTATAACAACACATTATCTGGTATGTTAGGAGGAAATGTAAACTTCAACATTATCTCCACCAACTCCAAGTTGGTCAAATTGATTACCACGACAGATACACATATGCAAAATCTATAATACACAAAGTGTCACAACCCTAGCCTTGGGCTCGCGACCAAAGCAAAGGTTTGCAAGAGTGCGGGACAAGAAGGAGGCCCAAAAGGCACATCTTATATTCCCAGGAGTGCAGGAGAGTGTGAGAGAATGAACCTTCACACTCCCAAATGAACTCCCACTTGGGGAGTTGGAGTCTTGATGGACTCCCGAATTTTCAAGGAGCGATTGCAAGGGTCAAAACCCATTGGATTAAAGAGTTCTTTATATCATTGGAAAGCTATTGAAACGTAAATGTTTAAAATGGGTTCGCATGACCCATTTGGACATTTGAAACACAAATTATGACCAAAAGAAAGGTTGGGAGTCAAATTGGCAATTTGACTTTTGACTATTAAAAATCAAGAATCGACCCGATTTCCTTGTGTGCAGGTGACATGCCACATATCGTTGAAAAGTTCTCAACGAGGGCTATAACTTTTCTTTAAATCTCATTTCAATCAAAGGTTTGCACACAAAGTTATGGGCCCCCAAAGTTACAAGAGTCCTAACTTTGGGAATTTCAGAACTCCCATTTGCGAATCCCGAGACAAAATGCCATTTGGATGTGGGCCTCGTGGAGAAGCATAAAGTATACTATAAAGGGGAAGGTGGTGGCTTCCCCAAGTTCGAATCGTGGTGAGTCTTGTGAATCCAAGTTTGTTCGTGACTCATCCTAACACCAAAAGTGTTCCAACTATGCATTAACCAACTTGTTGTTTGGTTTTGTGCAGGTCTGTGCGAATAATTAGTTACTTGTCATTCTTCTTAGTCCCATCCCAAAGCTCTAGCACGCCCTTCCACCCCCAAAGTGCTACGAGCCAAGGAATGTGCCCCAACTTCTTGTTTTTCCATTGTTTTCACTTCAGACTCAGCTTTGAGTCTATCAAAGAGCTTGGGGGCGTGTCACAAAATGTGCCCTAATATTATTGTATTGAAATAGTAAATCCTCCCAACATTGTTACATGATAAGGACTCATCTCATCATTTGTGCTACTTTTACTACACTCATAATCTAAAGCAAGCCCACACATTTAGCCTTCTTAAAATTTACATGAAAACTACTTAATAAGTAGTTATGGTTAACATTACAACCCAAATTAAATTTGTTTACCTCCTTTCCAATAACAAATATTTATTAAGTTAAACAATGTCAATATGCTCGAAACGTTATTGAAAATGTTGTTCCATGTCCTTCATATTTTAAGTACCTAATTAAAAAATTGCAAGTAATGAAACACATTATTTCCTTATGGACTTCTATTTTTTTATTACTAATTACCACCCTTTTGATTATATTCACAATTTGTTTCTATGCACAACATCTTCATCTATGGAAAAGACATCAAGAATCAATTCCAAGAATAAGGCATAACAAAGATAGTTCAATGGACCATAAAATACTCAACCAAATGTTAGGAGTGCACTAGCATTTGCACACTAATAACCAATTCATCAATGTGTCTTCATGCTGCAACATGTTAATGTTTTCTAAAAGCTTGGGTTAGTTTTTGCATGCACACCAAATCAGAGGTCAACATTGCTTTCAAGGACATTAATCATAGGAAGCACCAAAAATTCAAGAGTCTAGCTGTGGTTGTTGTTTTCTTGCTTGGGCAATTAAAAAATTATGTGCTTAAATTACCCTTTTTAACAACTTTTAAGGCGCAGGTTCTCCCCTTTGATGATGGTGCATACAATCCTAACAATATGAACAAGTGTTTTCCATTTGCTTTCTCATGGAAAAAATTAACATGCCTATTAGAACTTCATGTAAAAAACATGATTACAATCCCCCTCAAAATGAAGATGCTATTAAGTTCCAAATAATGAACCCTGAAATCAACATATGTATTACATTTTGCTTGGTTAAAACCCTTCAACTTCATATTAGGCCACTTTACAATCTGCTTCCCTTGTTGTTAAATGGTAGATACACAAGGACTAGTAGGCAGCAACAATTTCGAAAATAGATGTTGTCATCATATTCTCCTCGTGTGATGTGCACATCCCCACACAAAGACTTCAAATAGTCATGCATTTCTTGCCATTGTCTTTCACCCTAAATTTTGCTTCAAATTCTTGCATGATCGTAAAGCATCATCGCATTTTATCCTTTGTATATTTTGATCCCTCATTGGACTGAAAAAATCATGTTCGTTAACATGCAATGATGTTGCAAGAATAATAACTTACACAATCTGAAAGGTACTCTCCAACCTATTAGAGTAACTTCCTAACTTCCATCGAGTGAAAGTTACCAACCAACTTGTCCATCTTCATTGTGAGTCTATCCCTCCTAACTAGTCCTGAAAACCTTACAAGAGAAAATTGGAAGAATGTTGAAACCATGATAACATGGAAAAAAGAAAACCCTAGAAAATCTGCAAATCCCCAATCAAATCATCATTCTTGCAAAACTATAATCAACGGAGTTGAGGTCAAGCAGTTGCAAAAGAGACAACAAAGGCACACATTGTCACTTATAGATAGCATTCCATATTGCTCTTGGCCTTTTCTTTGTTGACAGCTTCAACATATGTAAGCACATTGTTGTCATATAGATATGCAAGGCTGCAAAATTACACATCCAGCAAGAATTCATTGATTTTGCAACACAAGAAACAAACAGGGCAAGAGTCCAGATCTCAGGATCTGGTTTGAGATCTCAAATACAAACAAGCCACGTGGCCTCACCCACATCCAGCATTTTTTGTGTGCGTCATAAGTTTTTTTATTACTAGTCATAGGCCCCCTCATCAGAAAGAGATCCTTAGTCCTTGTTGTGGCATCGAGTTTCAAATTGAAAGTTTACTTATGTAGTTTCTTTAGCAGGAAAAGAAGTAACAAGTCACCAATTGCAAACACGAGTTCATGATTTAAAAAATCTCCACAACAATGGACACAATCGCAAATAAGCAAGCTTTCAAAAGTAGCAAAACAACTCATGAATTGATTTTCTTTCTGGTGAAATTAAGACTAAATTCAAGCCATGATCCACCCCAAGAATGGTATTGTTGGAAGACCCATTGATGTGAACAAGTACAGGGATTGAAAGCCTTTCTAAAGAAACATATTCAAAGAGATCACAATTATGTTCTTGACATGGACATAGTACGGGGATTGAAAGCTTCTCAGCTGTTGTCCTTCCTCACTGTTGGCCATCTTCAAGCTCAATTGTCAGCACTCTCATTGGCCACCCCATCTCTTCCACAGTTTCTACCTCATCACCACTAAAAACATGTGTTGTTAAGAAGTGGGACAACCACATCTCCCCACTCCAGCACTACAAAACGAATGGTTCAAAGAACACTTCAACAGGATACATCAACACAATAAAGCTCAGAAAGATTGAAATACAAGCTTAGATGCGAGGCCCTCTAACGAGGACAGTTCCTGTGCAAGGGACATAGCTAGACATCATGCTCTCACATCTGTTTTCCTTTGACAAATTCAAACCTCCAACAGCAGGAAGAAAGAAATTTGGGGAAAGCCACCTAAGACAACACAAACTTAAGGTGCAAATACTGTGCACAGTGAATACCATCACAGAGAGTTCCACCACAACAAATGCTTCTAAAGGCTTGTCATAAAATTCCTCTCATAATCCTTATAACTGTGTCATGAGATTCCAGACACAGCAATGCTTCTGAACCACTTGATCTAGTGAGAGGTAAGAAAGCTACCAATCTGCTGAGCTGCCCCTGAGCAAACCCTAAACTTTACAAATGAAGATCGATGACACATAAAGCAGTACATCTTGCAAGATTATGAACATAGTACCTGCCTGCCCAATAGATGTCATCATTTTAATATTTTAGAGGATGTGGTCACACAGCTCTTCCCAGTGGACACAACCAACAAAATCAGAGAATCCAAGAATACGCATAGAATTTTAAGAGTAATATGTCTCAAAACTTCATACAATATTAATCCAGCAAACTGAAACACCTACTCTATGAAAGACTGTATGTCCACCTCAATGGGCCTCCCAACAATCCAGCAATATGCCACACAGGTTTCTTGCCAAGTCTGCACTGAGACTTGAGTGCCACTCCTGCTTTCCAAGGATGGGCACTGTCACAACCAATGTTTTTCCCAGCATTCTTAACCCACTTTCTCTGCACACACTCTTCCAGCATAGAAGGCTGAAATACTTGGCTCAACCCATAAACCATCAGCAGATTGAACTCTCTCAAGGCACCAAACATGAGCATCTTAGGCCAGCTGTTACTACCATCTGTCAAGGTGGGTAAGAAAGTAGCATCAAGGCTCCTGAGGATTCAAGATGAGCTAAAAACCCCCAGCCATTCAACCAGACTCAGAAACTGTCTGGAGTGACTCCATTGCAGGAGGTGGATGATCAACACCATACCCATTTGGAGACTCTTTTAGGAATTCCACAGGAGTAGCCGCAGGGTCAAGCTCCAAGGAGTCCTCGGGCACTCCAGGCCTCTCATCTCCTCTCATCTGATATGTAAAGATTCGATGAGAGAATCTGGACAATACATCCCTAGCTGGAATCATACTGCTTTCTTGAATTGACTGAAAGACTGCTGTAAAGCCTGGAATTTTATAAAGTGGTGCTACTTTCACACCCTTTTCTTTTGAATAGTCACTCAATACTTGCATTAAATCATACTCAAACTTCACGTTGTCTTCCTCCCCAGCATCAGATTGGACAGGCTTGTGCTGCCACCAACTTCTGTAAAGTGCCCAGACCTCACCCTTTTTGGGATATAATCGAAAAATGGATTTTGATCCCTCTATTATATCTATCTCCACCCTGTGGGAGAAAGCAGCCAATGTCTGTGCACACTCAATTCCAAGCTTAAACTCCCCACATGATGCAGAGAGATCTGCTAACTTAACAAGGCCATCGGGTTGAACTACTGGACGATAAGGTTCCAGCCATTCAACACTGACCTCAAAAGGTGTGTGAATCAACTTTGAAATGCGGCCATAGAATCGGGGCATCCCATCTTTGTCATCATAGAGAGCCCAGAATTGATTCAAGGCCATTGCATTCTCTGTGCGATCGCCATCAAAATCATGGAAGTCTGCACTGATGACATTGAACTCTTTCTGTTCATCAGGAACTGGAGCAACACCTAGATTGTCCAGAACCCCAAACTGTTGTGCATCAGTTCCCTGGAGAGACACACCGGGCCAGTGTGAAACTTCGTCACTGTATGTTTGGCTGTTCAACTGCAAACTTGTTGCTTTCTTCTCAGGTGATGGTTTGCAGCCCTTTCCGGACCCAAATGGTCTGCCCCTTTTCTTGGTGGGGAGTGTTAGCTGACTCCTCTCTTCTCCATCCCGACCAGCACACAAGCCAGAGTTTGTAAATGGCTCCAACAGTTTGATGCCCTTTGCCACTTGATCTTCTATCTGGTCTGCACAGATTACTGCACCTTTCTTTGCAACAGATCTTTGACCTCCTTTCTTTCTCTTACTGCCAGAACCTTTGTTAACATTCGACCTGCCTTTCTTCATCGAGCCAGTTGTTCTTCTTCCCTTTTGTGCTGTCACCAAGCGATAGTGCCTTTCAGTAAACGCCAAGTCTCCAACAGGAAATTGAGATCTCTCCAAGCATCCATCTACATTGGCAGCAGCCATGAGCATCTCTTTCTCTCTTGCTCTGTCAGTATCTTCTTCCTCTTCTTCTTCTTCTTCTTCTTCTTCAGCAGTCTGCTGCTCCTCCCGTGGACCAGCAACTCCAAGAAAGAATTTTGCTTGTGCTCCCCAGCCGCTATACTTGGGTTCAGACATGGAGTGCTTCACACTTATCTTCGTTGGTGTCACCACTCCTCGTCTTGCTTTACTCCTAGATTTTGAAAGCTCTTTGTTGCCATTGGAATACAGTGGCGTCTTTGAGGCTGAAGGAGGCGAGGGTGGTGGGCTGGTAGGCAAAGTCCGTAGTGGCTTTTGCCTCACAGATCCTTTCTCCACCACATGGTCAGCCTTCCTCTTCCCAGCTGGTGACAAGGCACTCAAAGCACCATCATCCGCCCGTGTCTTCAGCTGCAGAAACTTTGATTCCACCTCATTTTTCTCCTTCTGGAGCTCTCTGAAACTTTTTTCTGCAGCAGCTTTTGTGCGTTCAAACATTCGCGTCTTACTTTCCATCTGCTCCAGAAGCTCCGTGTGCGCCCGCATTACAAATTGCAACATATCAAAGGTGATGCTCATGCCTGGCACCTTATTCAGGACCAGATCTAAGGTGAAACCAAGAGAGTAATCCTTGTCCATGGGAGTGCACGTAAATCGCACCTTCTCTGAGTCAATGCGACACAACGAATACACAGAGCTCGAGTGCTGTTGGCCAAGGTGCAATTGCACCTTATCCACATACTCGGTTTCTGTGAGTCGCAAGCTTCTTGATCGCAATATCACAGTTTTCTCTGTTGCATCTGTCCTCCAAGCATCGATACCATCAGTGATGACGAGGACAAAATGCATGGGATACCATGTTCCTTTCACACAAATCGTGTTGCTTCTCTCAGAGGAGAAACCAGATTGCTGCACACCGTGAAGCTGTACAAATGTTTCATTCCCCTGAGTCACCATCCTCTGAACAAAATGGCTCAAAACACAAGCACTTTCCCCCCCTTACTGCGCTCCCCACCGCAACAACCTCCTCCTCCTCCTCCTCCTCCTCCTCCTCAGAAACACATCACAAACAGCTTACACTGTGAAGCAATGAACAACAGAAAGCTTCTCAAGGAACAACATGGGAATTGCTCTGAGCATTGGTTACTATAGCTAGCTATCACAAACAACGCTCTACAGCTTGCCAATGGAAAATCTGCAGCAACAGACCAACAACAACGAGTACTATCAAACTCTACAAGATTCTGCACATGGCAGAAGGAAGCCACAGAAAAACAGATGAACAATCTGGACTCCGGAACACCAGGAAGACAGCAGATCAATAAACAATCTGCAAACCAAAACAGCAATCTTCAAATCGACCACCGATTGCTGCACTACGTAAGCTGCAACTAGTGTTGATGATACCTCTGGAAGCTACAACCATGAAGAAAGAACAAACCTTGGACACGAAGTGCGAGGAGTCGACAAACTTACATGTGAGGAGGCGCTCACGAAGCTCGAGGAGCAGGAAAAACAAACAATAGACAAGAAACCTATCCAAGCGCATTAGAGGAGCTACAGTAGTCCTGCAGATTTCCTATCTGTGCAAGCGATCTTCGAGTTTTTTTGTCGCAAGAAAGCCGCTTGTGAAAGTAGCTCCTGCAATGAATGGCTGCTGTGAATTAATATTGTACGATCGACCACCTAAACCTGCTTCGACCAAGCTCCATACGGCACAAACCATTACCACACTCAAAACCGCCAATTTGCTGCTGCACACTATCCAAGAAACAAACCCCCGTTGCCGGGTCGTCGTTGTGACCTTTGGGGTTTCTTGTTGACGAACTCCGGGAGCCGCTTTCGCTCGGAATATTCCTCGACTTAGTTCTGAACCATGAGCCAGCTTCAACCAAACCTCTACTAATGCTCCATCTGAGAGACTGGATCGAGTGATGAGTTGAAGAAACAATCGCGAGCTCGATCTCTTGGACGCCGTGTAGCTCAGGAAAAGACGATAACATCGTGGAGCGTTTGGCCTCTTCATCACAATGATGTTTGGGAGGACTAACTGTCGAATTGTTGGAAAAAGGGAGCACAAGTAGCTTTCCAGTTGTGGAAAGATCACGGCTCGCATGGCTACTACACATAGCTTCATCTGTGAGAGCCGGGGGGCTGCCTGCTTGGAAAGAATGAGCATGCATGTATGACTCCTGGGATGGATTCTTCTGTTTGTGGATGCAGTCCATGCAAAGGTGAGAGGAACTGCAAAAGTGGCTGCCAAGAGAAATTTTCAGCTGGATGTTGTTGTTCACAGGGCAATGCATATCCAATGCAATCTGGTTTGCTTCTTCTCCGACTGCAGCAGAGGTGAAACTAAAATGTACCAGGTTTGCTTGCTTCCTTCCAACAGCGGCAGAGCTGAACCTGGTGAAGTTCAACCTGGCAAAGTGTATTGTAAGAACACAGAGGTGCCTTGGGGTCATGTTATTGCCAATTCCAGCAAGCCGTTCAGCAACTTCAGGTCATTTTAGCTTGAGACTGCTAATTGTACATGACTTTCTTTTTCAAGCTTTCTGATACTTGCAGATTGCACCAGCATCTTGTTGAAAGAATTCAATCAGATTCAAAGTGGAAATTTTGGAAGCACACACGCTGTGCAACCATAAATGTATACTTTATCTTGTTCTCAATCCACAATTTGGTGTATCCCTTTCTTTCACATTGAATATAACTCACTTCAGTAAGGTAGAAGTATGGGTTTCATCAGGAGTGATACTAGGTCTTGAATCCATGGCAAGAAGGTGAATGCAAGATCTGTTTGTGATCAGTTTGGAATGATGCAATTTAGCAATGGTTTAGATAGTACAAACCCCCAAGGATGATGAATCAGGCTAACCCTTTTTGCAAATGCTCAGTCCAGAGCCTTTCAATCTCTTGTTTGTCCATATAATAATTATCCATCTATCCAGTCTTCCAGAGCAGTCTTGAAATCAACAACAGTATGGCCGCAAATTTCTGGAGCACAAATTGAAGGATTTGGATCCCAAGAAACAGTTTTCCTTTGAAGTAGTGTACATGTGTGGTCTAGGAAGTGATTGAATGATTCATCTCACACTATTGTGTGAAATTTCAGGCCGGATGATAGACACTATGAAGAAACCCCATCACATGAAGCTCCAGGTCTGGTTTTTCACCTTGCTCTTTTCTTCAATTTTGTTGCTCCTTAACCACAGGTTCTTCACTCATAATTTTTCTTTTTCTTGCCAGCCATTTTGAATAATCTTGATGCTAGGAATACACAAGAGTTCTCTACTGTGGTAGCCTGGCTGCCAAGGTACATAGCTCTTGTGCCCAAAGGGTTTTAGTGGTTTACTGGAGTCTCTAGTTAATCCAGGCTTGATTAAGATTAGTTTTTGTGCTCAATCTTGCTAGGATCCAACACTTTCGGCTACTGCAATCTCTGAATTGAACAATCATTTGCAGGTGACCAAATTTGATAGAGTTACCAGTGCTGCTACTTGACTGTTTTGATGAATCGCCTTCAAAGCTTCTTCCCCACTGATGTTTCTCACCACACTAAGTAATTTGGCACTTGGTGTGGCTGGTGCTTGGGAGCACTTCACTAGCATTGAAAGAGAGCAGTTGGAAGCTCTTTACATGACTATGTCTGTCATAGTATCATCTTCTGCACATTCATCACTGTAAATCTTCCTGGTATAGATTACACTCCAGCGTCAGAAACACCACAATGCATGGAGGGAGATTTCCACCTTCAGAGTATTCATGTAACTTGATCAATCATACCACTTCTACCAGCAACTCCAGGGAGATAACAAATTCCACAGCATTACCCATTTCCCACAATCCTTTTACCACTGATGTTACAAGCATGGGCATATTGAAATTCACATGGCTCCCTCACTTATGCTTGGGTTATGGTTGAGTGCCAGTGTTCCTTGATGGAGGTGTATGCCTTGGGACTGATGTTCTAAATGCCTTGGCCCTCAGAGCATCTGGCCTTTTTGTAAGTGTTCATATGTTTGTGGCCTTGATTTCATCATTTGACCCATCTCTTGTTGTCTTCTGATTTTTGGGGCCCTGAACAGTAGCTGTAGGCTTAAAATATTGTCTGTCAATGTTTGCTGCCTATTAGTCTGATCAGTGAGCTGAGGTTTGTTATCTTCTTGTTGAACTGGATGTGGAAGTAAGCCTAGTTCTCTGGCATAGGGCATTATCAGCACTCAGAAACCGATGATTGTTTGGGAGCTCTCATGTCTACTGAATAGATTGAGTTAGAAATTATCCATGACAACATGTGAGAGACACTGCTCGGACACAGATTGGGAGGCCCATAGTTTTTGCACTAGCCGGTGATGGAGAGGCTGGCTTGAAGAAGGTCCTGCAAATGCTAAGGGACAAATTTTAATTGGCCATGGCATTGGCTGACTGCAAGGTCAATAGCCAAGGTCAAGAACATCACCTGCTCCCATGTGCAGACCAAATCTGAGCATCTTGCCTGCACCTCAAGGCTGTAAAACAAAATTCAATTCTACAAATTCATTCAAAAGGATTAGCTTTGTGTATTAATTTAGGTCTAACATAATTCAGTTGCAAGACCACCACCTCTATAACAATATGATTTTGTGATTAAGTTCTTGTAGTCCTTCAACCCACAAAATAAGACTTGGAGAATTCTGCAGTTCCTCCCAGAAAAATATGATTCTGTGAAAGCTTAGCAGTACCAAGAATCTAGTAATGCGACTATTGAGCTTTCCAGCTTCCAACTGCTGTATCATCATCTTCTTCAATGTTTGTCAATTGAGTTTCCAACTTCCAATTGCTATATCATCATCTTCTTCCATGTTTTCCAACAGAGTTTTTCAGCTTCAATTACTGTATCTGTCATCTTCTTCCATGTTTGTCAATTGAGCTTACCAGCTTCCAACTCCTATGCCATCATATAAGTACCCAAAATTACAATGAAAATTTTCTTTCAGCCAAGCTGCTAAAGACGAGCAACAACAAAGCACCACAAAGACACATTAATTGATTTTCTGCAGATTTCATGTGCAGAGAGATTAGGTGCTAATTAAGTTTGCTCCTTGTTTAGTGCATTGCTAATACAATTAATGGTGGTTTGATTAGCACTTAAGCTTGTGTGTTTTTTGTGTGTGCCTCTGCGTGTGCGTCTGTGTTTGGTGGTAGACTGTGCGCTTGCCGAGCTTTTCGTCGAGTGTTTTCTCCGCATTTCGTCGATCTCTTCTCTAACGTGAGTGAGCGAGCGCTCTCGTACACTCTGCTTTTTTTGTCCTGCTGTTTTGCTCTTCATTTTTGGTGTTTTCTTGTGTGTGTTTGTTGGAGTTTTTGTTCTGTGTTCCAGGTTTTCAGTTGAGAGGTTCGTTTTTTTGGAAGGGTTTTGGTTTAGTAGCGGTAATCTGTTGTGAGAACGAGAGTCGGAAAAGAAGGCGGGGTTTTATGGCAGGAACAGCGTCGTCGTCGTTGAGGGTGTGGACCGTCGCATCGACGACAGCCGTGGTGGCTTCTTCTACTTCCTCTGCATGTACTCGAGCTTCTCTCCAGCTATCTCCTCGCATCGTCCTGCCTTGTTCTCGTCGAGCTGTTTCCCTTGCGCTGGGGTTTAAACCCTGTTTGAAAAGCTCGGCCGGGGTGGTGAGATGGTTGGGAGTGAGAGCGCAAGGCCTTGCGGCGACGGAGCCGTTAGTTTCCGAGCCTGTCAAGCTCGTGGATGCGCCTGTGTCGATCGTGACTGGCTCTTCTCGGGGTATTGGGAAGGCGATTGCGCTTGCGCTCGGAGGAGCTGGCGGGAAGGTTTGTTGGAATAGATTTTTCTCTATGTCCGCATGTGGCAATGCCGATGAAGCCTGCAGTGTTGTTTCTTTTCCGATGCACTTTCCTATCGAAATTTGAAGGAATTTTATACTTCCTGCAAATGAGAACATAGTGCGAGTTATTTTCTACTGTGCGCATTACAGAGACTTGCACTGTCCACGAATTGATCGCAATCAGATCTCCGTGTGTGTATTGCAGGTACTCGTGAACTATGCGCGGTCGGCGAAAGAAGCTGAAGAAGTTGCACAACAGGTTCGTTATTCTCTTCAGTGGAAGAAGCGATTGCGATTGCTTTTCTTCTTCCGATCACGGATGTCTTCAGCACAGCATAAGTCTGTCAGCTGTGTGTTCACGTGCCTACGTTCTGACAGTCAAGAGTTCAATATGGTGGATCCTGGTTGTCATGCAGATTGAAGATCTTGGGGGATCTGCTCTGGTTTGCGGCGGAGACATGTCGAAGGAGGCTGATGTCGAGGCTCTGTTCAAAGCGGTGGGTGTCTTTCTCTCAATCCTTCCTTCCATAGATGTCTGCAGAATTTCTCACATCTGTTTGTCGGAATTTTTATGGACTAAACTTGCTCATGCTGTATGTTCTCTACAGGCACTTGACAAGTGGGGAACTGTTGACATCCTCGTCAATAATGCTGGTACTTATTCCTACAAGGTTTTTGCCCCCTTTCATCATCAGGATGCAAGAGCTGTAGCTGAAACCTTTCTCAGTTGAAAGACTGGCATTGGTGCTTTACTAGGGCCTGCTACCCTCATCTATTTTCCAGTAAGGCTTCACAAGAAGACAGGTATCCTATGTCTTCTCTGTGAAACTCCAGGTTCATGGACAAAATGCTGGTGTCCTTCTTTCCAGGAATCACAAAGGACACATTGCTGATGAGGATGAAGAAACAGCAATGGCAGGATGTTATTGATCTCAATCTCACTGGTGTTTTTCTCTGCACTCAAGTATGACCACTTTTTCCTTGTTCTAACTCACCATCAATGCGATTTTGCAATCTAAGCGTGTGCCATTCTTGTCTCCATATAACATTCTGTGATGGTGGCCCCATCCTTTTTTCCTCTTATTTGCACTCTCTTCATGTTTTTCTTCATCCAAATTGGGCCTGGGTGTGATGGTTTTAGGCTCTCAAAACACATTTCTTCACTATCTCCCTAGTGCTGATCTACTCTGCTATGATGAGATATATTTTCCTGCCCAGGTCTTGCATTGGCCAATACCAGTACCTTGGCTGCAATCCGCAATTCTCCAATCATATGTCTTTCACTGCTGACAATTCTTGCAGCTGCAGCTTGAAAATGAAAACTCTCACATTCCATGTATTGCTGGTTGTTGTGATCCAGGCAGCTACAAAGGTGATGATGAAGAAGAGGAAGGTAGGCCCACCATATCTGATCCTATGCCTTGAGGCTAATTTCTTTTGCTTTATCTTGTGGAGAATCATAATTTGCATGTCTTATGAATCTTGAGAGTAAGTTGCTGAAGAAAAGATTTTTGTGTCCGTGAGTGTCTGAAGAGGTTATTGGTGGGTGGTGTCTTTTCAGGGAAGAATTGTGAACATCTCATCAGTTGTGGGTGTCACTGGAAACATTGGACAAGCCAATTATGCTGCTGCCAAAGCTGGAGTCATTGGATTGACCAAGTCAGTTGCTCGTGAATATGCAAGCCGGAATATTACTGTAAGCTTCAGGTCTTGCCACTGCTGCCCAGCAGTACTGTATTTTTTATGCTTTTGAAAGCATGCAGATAGATTGTGATCATGCTCTGAAGCCTGGCTAAATGCCCTCCCAGTCTGAGAGGTGTTCACCATTAGAACCCTAAATGTGCATTAGTACAAATATGGGGCAGGTCAATGCAATTGCGCCTGGATTCATTACATCTGACATGACTGCAAAGCTGAATGAAGAGACAGAGCAGGCCATTCTGAAGACCATTCCACTGGGTAAGTATTTCTCAATTTTCTTTATGTTGATTTTAGTAGACATCTTTTTTTCTGGTTGCATTTGGTGGTTGCAAGCATCAAGAAGTTGGAGTACCATCTGATGTTACAACAGTGGGAAGTTTTGCATTTCCCTGTGTAACTTTCTTGGAAAATCCATCACATTACAATCTTGTATCTTTGACAGGACGATATGGTCTTCCCAAGGAGGTGGCTGGGTTGGTAAAGTTCCTGGCACTGGATCCTGCAGCTGCCTATATCACAGGCCAGGTTTGTGTGTCTGCCCTACTGAAAACATTCATATCAATTACACTGAACATGTGGCAGTGCAAGGGTGGCAAGCACTGAGTTCTGATTTGTAGCAATGGTGCTTACTCTACATTTCACAGAATGGAAACACTGAGAAGCAAAGGTTGGAGAAGTGCAAACTAGTCTGAATAATTAGCAAACCATCAACAGTTTGCAAGCAGATGCAATCAGTGAGGGACAATGTGAGTAGTCACATATGTCTCCACAAGATCCAGGCAAATGTATAAAGAAATCTTTGAAAACTATTGATCGAGTAAGCTAAGCTACCACTGCTTTAGCTTAGCCATGGGAACCAAGCTTAAAAGGTTGGATGATCAGTGCGGTAAAGGTTTACTAAGTATCTAATAGATAGAATCTGAGAACACCCCTCAAATACCTCGATAGTAAACCAAACCTGACTGGAGTATCTGAACAGCAAGCTATAATAAACACACAGGCAGCAGCCAAGAGGCTGAGTCCAGAGAGACATAGACAAATGGCTCAATTGCAGATGCAGAATAATGGTTTGAGACCAGTAACAAATGCATCACCCAGCCCCTGCTGCCATAAGAGCCTACAGAAAACTGTCTCTGAGGTGTATGACACCACCAGTATCAGTGGGCTTGATGACTTATCATGAGCCCAGAAGAAGAGATCTGAATTGACATGATGAAGCCATAACCTTGGTTCACAATTTCATGTTGTCATCTAACTATTGTATGTTGAACCCAGAATGGTTAGGAAACATGGTTGGTAGTTGTAAAATCCCCTTCCCCCCCCTCACCCTGCCTCCTAAAGTAGACTGCAACTCTTTAGAGAGAGGCTGATTGCCACAGGGCTAGAGAGAGAATACTAATGAGAACTGCTGTTTTCTGTAGCCTTGTGGCCCTAGCAGAGAGCACAAGTCCATTAGTAGGCAAATGAGGCAAATGTTGGAGTTTCCGATGCCTGTGAACATTGCTGATTATTTGTGTCCCTTGGTAATTTTGCAGACCTTCAACATAGATGGTGGGATGGTGATGTAAAGATTTTCACTTCTTTGCTGAACTGCTTAAACCTATGAAGTCTCTTGAGCCCAGTGATGTTTATTGAAGAACTTCACCAGTTTTGGAACATTCAGAGGAGGCTGCAACCATCATCATTGGTTTTGTCCTCAGATCATTGGTACCCCAATCCTCAAATTTTGTAATCTCAGGAGATGATAGAATAAGTGCTCAGACTTACTTAGTCATCTGTGTCTTCTATTATGTCTCACATGATAGTGAGTTACAATTGACCAGCAGTCTCATGAATAAATCACACTGTTTGGAGGCTGGAGCTGTTTGATAGATTTGTTTTCATTAACCAGTGCTGGGTTCATGTGTCTTAGTCAAGCTGCTGGATAAGGTCTCTGTTAGTTTTAACTGAACAGAATTATCTTATTCCTATTTTTGCACTAATGGGAACATGCCACTGTGCACTTGTTCTCCATGGTCTACAGGAGTGATATATTTTGCTAAACAGCTTTCCTGTTCATCTAAGAATTTCTGCAGCAGTGCTCATATGTGACCCTGCACATTAAAATTGGATGAAGAAGAGTCAAAATATGTTGGTTTCGCTCAGGAAAATGGTTTTGACCTAGCAATTTTGTTTGAGGCTTGTAAAGGGCACAGCAAAGGCGTGCACCTGCTAGAGAAGAGTATGATAGATATGATATGATCACTGCTGGTTGTTTCTGATTGGCCAATCACAATGATTGGTCCCAGTGGTTTGCTATTAGTAGTCTCTCACCTATTTGCAGTCCCAGATTTAGTTTTATGGGTGGGGTTGCGAAAAAGTATAGAACTAACTAGGATGTGAGAAATTGTTTTGCAGGGTCACATACTGAATGAGTACCCTTGGGGATGCTCTAAGCATCAGCAATGGTGTTGTTTCATAATCCAGTGATGGGTTTAACTTGCAGGATCTGCATCCAAGTCATCAACTGCCTACAATTCCACCAGGTTGCTTTCTATCAGATAGTCCATGTGAAATGAAGTTTCCTTTGCAAATGGCATTACTTGCAATAGCCCTCCATCATTCCATTATGCTTAGCTTTGGAACTTGATAGACTATCTTCGAACTTAGTTGTCCTAACTATGCAATATGAATATCAAATTTCACTCCTGTTTTTGGATGGTGGGATTTGGCTTTGAATTCTGCCATGTTTAGTCTCCAGGTTATTATTAGTCATATATCTGGAGCAAATTAATGAAAATGCTAATGGAAATTGTTGCTGTCTTTTGTGAGTAGATTGACAAGTGTTTCTTGGACCTAAATCTTGTTCAGTTTTGTCCTCAAAGGAATGAGAGTTCCCATCATCCATCATTTGATAGACCATAAATAGACTAGTTTGAGTATGGACTTTAGTGTGAATTAATATGAGAAGAGTGTGATATTGGAATTTTGTGTGTTGCATGTTTTCAAATCAACAATATGAGTTCGCTTTGTACATGTGCTTTTCAAGACCTTTCCAACAATTTAAAAGGAGTCCAATTTGGACAATTTTTTATTGCTTTAAACCTTGTTTCAAATGTTTTAAATACATCAAGACTTTTTATTTTCAAAATCAACATCCAATATAGGAATCAAGAATGTTTCCCTTCAAATCTTACACATTTTGAATTCATGTAAGAATGTGTTCTCACTCTTTGCACTCATTTGAGTTTCAACCCCTTGTTTGATTTGATTCCAACTTTAAAACCCTAAACCTTTTTTTCTTCACAAGGACATTTTTCTAGCATCCCAAAAGATAATCATGCACCCAAATTAAGGTTTCGACAATGTGTGTGTCCAAGGAAAGCATTTTTACAAATTTATTCAAATTGTGTTGTTTTTAATGCATTGGAAAATATGTTGAATAATATTACAATAAAAAGATATTCACATTTCAAAACAAAAGTTTATAATAATAAATGTGGTCAAGAGCCAAAATTGTGTGATTCTTGTTCATTTAAATGATGTTTTAAAACATCAAATCAACTTTGATCATTGAACCATCTTTGGAAAATTCTCTTTTCAAAAGTTATATTTTTAAAGTTTTTCAATTGTATGTGAAATGAAAAAGTAATGAAACTTTCAAGTTGCAAAAATCATAACTTGTTAGTTTCAAGAATTGCTAACATAGTATGAAAAAAAAGGGGAAAATAAGTAAATAATTCTTTTGAATAGAAAATGGATTTTTCTTCTTTTTGCAAAAACATTGTTTCATGAACAAATTAAAAATTGTTATCAAAAACATTTGATACTACCTTCTTGGATATGAATTAATCATGTGGTGTAATGTCATATTATCAAGTCATTACAACATGTAATAATTGAAGGAAAAACATGATAATTGAAAGGGTTGTATAATAAGCCCTCCCATTGTAATAAAGCATTTCAAAAATTAAAACGCATTTTTCATTATACAAAAGGTGTTTCAATTAACATCCTAATTTTTTTGATAAACATACCCATATTATTGGTCCATTGGAAAAAAAATTAAATTATGAATCTATAATATTCTTCCCTTGCAAAGTTGGTGTTTTCAACATCAAATTTGGTTCAAAACTCTTTTGGGAATTGAACCCATCTCAAAAAATAACTCACCTACAAACCTACGAGAATGCAAGCCCAAAATCTTTTTTAAAAACATCCACATAAAACAATGTGCAAAATCCAATTTGCACAAATATAAAAAAGTTCCAAACAAACAACAAAGTGTGTTTTCGAATCTCTTAAAAAGATATACAAAGGGTAAATATCCCCAAACAAGAAATAGCTAAAACCATGTTCAACTTAAACTAGTTCCAAACTAAAACACGTTTGATCACACTAACTCAACTTAACACATTTAACATCATGGTTATTATACACATCATTAACCTTCTACAAAAATTAATAAAACATGTAGAATTGCACAATGTTCTTAATAAAACACCATATTATATATATCATTACAATGATTTGGAATGATTTTTTTTCCAAGTAGAGACCCAAAAAAAATAGCACCAAACCCCTTGTCGCTTTCAAATGTGTTATGCCTTATCCAAGGTTCTAATTGCTACAAGGTTAATCATTCTAAACTCATAACATTAAATTTTATTCACATGTGAAATTTCAAAAAGAACTTTATTAAATATCAATGGCAATATGACTTTGAAATTAGAGTTGTAAATTGATCACTGTTCTGGACAGCAGTAAATCCCCTTCCATTCCAAGCTACATTAGCTTTTCATCTTAGCTATAAAATTAATAAATTTCAATGAAGTGTTACGTCTCAAGTTACATCTAACTAAAATTTCAAATTTGGATCATGAAAGTTCATTTTAGTATATAGTTTTGAATGAGCAATTTTCAAAACCTAGTAATGTACACCTTTCATTCAATCTTTTTTTTTTCCTAGACATATATTATTCATATTATCCCTACTATTCTGGAAGGTTTTGATGGTTTTCCCTATAAGTCCAAAAAGGGTAAACAAACTACATCTTATTCTAAAGATAAAGATGACCAACACTTAAGATTGACAAATTAGCATACAAATTAAATTAAAGGATCCTTAAAAGTTTGAAATGATAAATTTGACTTTAATCTTGATAATTGACTTAAAAATTTTCCTTTACACATTCTTAAACATTATTTAAAAAATTATGTGCATGTTGTTGTTATTTGAAATTAGAAATTTTCACCCAAGATGATGTTGTAAGAATTATTATTATTTATATGAGTGATTGTTTTTTGCATAGGTCTGATAATTTTTACTGTCTTCATAGAAAACATAAGTATTCATGAGTATGTAATTAACGACCCAATCTCAATTTAGTTAATGCACTTTGGTTCCACATTTTTTGTTTCATAACTTAAACACAAATCTTTGTTTAAAGAATTGTGAAAGAAGGAGTACCATTCTACAACTTTGTAAACATTTTCATAAGATTAAAGTATTGATAATTTATGTTAAATCATTAGAGTTTGTTCATTCCTAAATCATGGGAGGAGGTGGAGTTTTGAATTATACAACTCTAATGTGTGACCTTGGAGATTATAGGAAGGTGACAAAGCTAAGTAATCTAAACAATAAAATGGATGGAAAATTACTTTGACAAACATGGGCTTGAATTTTTTTATCTAATTGTATAATTTTTTTTACATTTCACTTGTTACACAAAACTAAAACTTGAAACAAATTTTTGTCATGTTTAAAAGCTTTGTATGAAGGTAGTGAAATGCATATGACTTACTAACAAACCAAGATAAAACACATTAAAGTGCATTTCCACTTTGCAAGAAACAAGGTCCTTGCAAGGGAAATTGACCTAATGTATGTTAATACAAAAAAATAGACAGTTAATATCTTTGCCCATACATTGATATAGAAAAATTATACAAATATAGAAAGATTTTTGGTATATAAAAGTTAAACTTGAGGTTGAAATAAAATGTTGATTACATTTCAATTAACCTTTGGATGAACTTGCTATAACTTTCTTTTGTTGAAAATACAGTTGTTATTCAATCATGTTGTTATGGTATTTTTAAAATATCAATTATTGTTGGATAGTGTTCATTGTGAACCAAACAAACTAATCTAATTTAATTGTGTTATGATCACATATGATTCATTACAAGTATCAAATGTTAGTATTGAAAGTTATTGTGTTGAGGTCAAACAAATACCTTAATAATGTTCTTCCATATTTGATTCCAATGTTATGAACTTTAATTTTTTTTTGTATGTGTTTTGTAGTAAATTACAAAGTATGTCATCCTAGTTGTTGTGTAGTTACAATTTTGTTATATGTGAATGCATTTTGTTCATGCCTTGTTTCTTTTCATGCGATAGGTGTTAGCACAATTTGCATTTTCCTCAAAACATTACGTGTTTGAAAAATAATTGTACTTACTTATCTTTGTTTCATTCATCTTTTGATCTAACATAAACCATATGGTAACAACCTGTGCAAGCTTGGAAGTTTGAAGGTTGACAACATATTGATATAATCATTCACATCTTGATTTGTGGCATTTTCATACTCTTTAAAGCACATACCCCCTTTGAATCATTACCCATTGTAGCAATGAAAATGGAATAACTTCACTCCTTGATTCATTTTGTGGCTTTAAAGGCAATATTGTGAAGGTGTTCTTGATGTGAAGAAGACTTCATCAATGTGTGGTTGCATTGAATCCACCACCTAGTTTCCTATTTGGTAGGGAGTGTGGTCCTTGAGTTTGTTCATGAGATAAATTTTCGGTTTCATTCATGTTCCTCATTTGCTCTTGCCGTTTTAAATCAAAGTATTTTGTTTTGTTCATGTCTAGTTCTTCCAATAAACGATCATTTTCAGCTTTGTACTCTTTGAGTTGTATCTGCATTCCAAACATCAATCAATTCAAGTCAATGTCTTTTGATATTAAAATGTTAAGATTTACATTTTTTTTGCAAAGGACATGTTTTGTAATGTTGTCCTAGTATTTTATCTAGCTATTACATCTAGATGAGATGATCCCAATAGTTGCAAGATTTGGAACATTTATCTCTCCATTGACATAACATTTGAGGTTGTATTATAACTTAATTAGGTTTTACTCTAAGACCATTTAGCCGTGTCATTTTCCTAATTACAATTGTAACCTTATCCAATTCAATGCATATATGGTATAAATTTTTTTTTGGAGTTCAACAAAACTAGTTTATAATTTGGATACTATATGAATTACAAACATATAAAATTAAACATAGGGTCTGGCACCAAGTACGGTGTTGTGTCCCATATGGTAAGGCCATCAAGTTGTCTTCGTGACTTCAAGGTTTCAAAATATGTGGTTCAAGCAAAAACAAACCATAGTTCTCTTTGAACCAAAACTCACAATCAAGTTTTGTTGAACTTGGTGGGTGCTTATAGTAGCCATTGGAGTCAATTTGTAATTTTAGTGGTGTTCCCATAATCTATTGAATCTTTTAAAATCCTCACTAATTTCATGATTCACCCTCTGAAATGACCACTCCTTGATTCAATTGCATTGAGAAAATCAATTGCAACCATTGAACACTTGTTTTATTGGTTTTTCCATGAATTGTAAGGCTTCAAGGAGTTCAAGTTTAGCTCACCTCATGATGATATTTTCGTAACTAAAATGATGAATGATGTCCAAAGGGACTTCATAATTATGTATGCAATTTACGCAGAAAATGAGTTTGTCTAACCATTATAACAAGCATTGCAACCATATCTAACCACACATTACACTTTAACTCTCTCAAGTGTATATAAATATGAATACTAAAAGGATCAACTCAGAAAATACAAAATCCAAGATACAAAAGTAATAAGAGAATTGAAGATTTTTAACTGTCCCCACACCCTTGTCCATGTATAGTTTGATGGGCGTGTTTTGATGGTAACCAAGAAGGATAAGACTGACCCACAAAACTTGTTAATAAAAGGATATCCATTTTGCCCCTGGTTTTCAATTTTGACCCTAGTTATATACTCTCAAATCTAACAAATGTTTTAAGCATATATGGGGCCTTTGCTCTTGCCTGCCACCAAAGGTGCAGATTGTGCCACAACAAGCACCAAGAATGATTGTGAATTTTGCAAACCAACTCCACGTTGCTTTGGTTTGCTTCTCAATCCCAATGTTCAATTCCATGCCTTTTGACACACTAACTAACTAACTATACCCAAAAATATTCATGTGTTTTCAGGATTGGCAAGTCTAAGGTTTATAAACAAGACTCCACCTCTACTGCAAAATTTCTGTTGAAATTCATGGTCCACAAGTTTTCAATCCGCAAAAATCAGGAAGAATAACTGCCACAATGCTAGTATGCACCACAAAAGCATTGAAGCTAAGTTAATCAAGGTTTCACTAAGATTGTGCTACTGGATAGGATGGAAAAGTACAAGTATGAAAAAAATCTGGATGGCAGGTTGCAAAATGGTACAATAATTGGGGAGCGTTTCAAGGGGATATATATAATAAAATAAGTTATGAGTGCAGATTAGAAATATGACTTGGAACATGTTGAGTTCAGAGGCCATGGCTTTGAGTTGGCGAGTCTTCTCATTGAGAAGGCGAACATGGGTTGTGAGTTGCTCTGCCACCTCTGGGCCTGGTTGCCCTTTCAATATATTGCGTAACTCCACATACAACTTCTCCTTCTCTTGTATCATCATATCCTTTTCCATCACCTGCTCAAAATTGCACCCACACATGGTCCATTTCATGCATCATCTTAACTTGTTGAAATTCCAGCCTTTTGAATTCCAAACTTTGAAATGTTGCCAATATTTTGGTGCATTTCAACCTATTTTCCAAGTTATTTTCCAAAATAGGCTAAAACAATTAGGACAAAGTTAGAAAATAGTAGTATAATTAAAGGTATGACTCCTTTAGTTTGCTACAGTATGTATCAATCCATTGCTCACTTGCCAGAACCCAATGTCTAGTTCCTATTGTGACCACTACAGTCATTAAACAAAGAAAAATATGCAACATATTCCGTAAATTTAGTGAATTTGTAAATTTTTTACCAAAATGAGCTTGAATTTTGGGCAAAGTGCAGGTGAAAATGAAAAGGGTTTGGGACTGTGGCAAGGAGATAATTTACTTGCTCTGTTTTGAGTATAAGTCGCTTTTGAAGTATTTGGATTTTGAGGATCATGTCATATGCAACTGGATCAGATCCCTCAAGTTTGCGCCATCTGTGCACATTGAGTGGGTTTTCAAGCTCCTCTGAAAGTGCTCTGACCTGCATTTATCTCAACATCTTTCATTACGAATGCCATTGCAGTCTCCATCATTTCCATGATCCACTAATTCCTCAACCAATGATTGATCATTTTAGTGTCAATCTAACCACAAAATATCCAAACAACTGGATCATCAAATAACCCAACTGGCATCTTAAGCACCTAATTTTCAAATCAATTGTGTGAAGCTAGGGAATGGGTAGGTAGATCACTTCTTGAGCACACTTTCTCAACAGGGTACAAACAAAGCATGGATTCTGGATTGATAAGTAGCAACCTCTGTTATTTACCAACCACATTCAAAGTTGGAAACTACTACATTAACTTTCTAGTACCTACAGAGGATTATCTACAAACTTGCTTTTTGGGATTGGTCAGTTTTCTTGACAAGGTTTCTTACTTCAAGAAATTTGAATGTCAAGTGGCTGCACACTACTTACCTTTATTTGCATTGTTAGTTTCCACATAACACTTCCTCTTGTACTGAGGCCGACACTTTGGCCTAGCAAGTTCTAAAGGTGTATAACCACAGCAAAATTATCAATCTGAGTAAGTGTTAGGTCAATGACCAACATTTACCCTAACCACAAGGCAAGGGCAAGGGTAAAAATTTACCATTTACCCAGAATTTATGAGACATGCATTAAATGGGTAAATGCAAGATAAGAGGTAGAGTTTAATTGAATATCTATACAAGTATACAAGTATCACATACTGGCAAAGTGCAGACAAACAATTAGTTGTGGAACTACTGTAGCAACCATGAGCACACAACGTTAAAAACATCCTAAGGGAAAAATTAACAAAGATTGGAAGAAATGGTTTTGGCATTTTTTAGTAATACATTTGATGAATTCTTATGATAGCAAATAGTACCACAATCTAAGTTTTTCCTCTTGATGAAGGCAATTAATGCAAAGAAGAGAAATGAAATGAAATGAAAAAAGCGAAGCAAATTCACTGATCAATTACCATAATTCAACTGAAGCCATCATAACTAAGTGCATTACAAAATATGAAATGAATATAAAGTATCCAATTATTTTTGTGCATACCCTTGTTTTACCCATTTCAACACAATCATCCATCCTGGAGTAAAGGTGAATCTAAAAAATATACCAATCAGCTAACAGAAAAATATTTATCAACTGGGTATGATTTTCAATGGGTGGAAGGAACCATTTACAATCTGGGTAACCCTATACATATACCATGGTATTTGGCCACAGGTATATGCTGCTAAAATACTTACCCCAATGAACACAGGTCTAGAGTAAACCATGGGTATTAGACTCATGCAAACACAACAAATCATTATCAAATGAGCATGTCCATTTCTCTCACCAAATGATTCCCCAGTTAGCCAACAAGATTTGCTGAAAGAATATTGGGAACAATGCTTATGACTCCATAGTCACCTCCCATGACTTGCCAAACATGCACTGTAATGGCACCATCATTTCTGTCTCCATCGTAAACTCAACAAAATAATTATAAGTTAAATCAAACAAGCTGAGATTTTGTACCTTTGTTTTCTCCTGAATGAGTTCTTTGTTCAGACTGTGGATTTCACGTTTCAATACACTGATGTCTTTGGCATTGTATGAAAGAATAGCATGCTCGCGCTTGATATCAGCTATCTTGACCTTCAATATACGCACTTCATTTAATCTGTCTTTGTACTGTGCTTGCCCCTTCACAAGCGTGGAGGCTTGAATCCTCATTTTCTCATATAATAACTTTACCTCTTGGTTCCTTCGTACAACCTGCACATTTAACAGTATTCTCACAACTATCAATTGTCACAGTTCCATTTGTCAAACTCCAAAGTTTGCATCTGCAAATGAGTGCTGGAGACTTCATAGTGTGAATAGAAGAAATAGCTTTACTTGTATACCGAGTACATCCCGCTCACTCTTCGTGGTTTCAAGGTCTTTCTTGAGTTGCATCTTCTCAGCATCCGCCTCACCTATTATACGATTTAAATTCACTATATTTGTCAAGTGTTCTGCTACGGCCATATCTGTGTTTTTTATTTTCACCACCCCCTTGCTAACCTCCATCTTCAGTTGCTCCCTCTCTTTCTCCAACTGCACCCATCACCCACTCCATGCAACTTCACAAATACTGGAAAACATTTCCATGTTCATCCCAGCTTCCAACATGAAAACCTTGGTGCTTTCTCTGTTTTCACAAGATGTTCTGAATGCCTGAAAGTACCAAAGTTGCCAGCAGTTTTACAGAATTGGGAAACACAGGAAGAACCTTGAGGTAGTCAAAATGCTCTTTGATGAGGGCATTGTCTTTAGAGATAAGCTCCTCCTTCAACTGCTCCACTAAATGATTCATTACTTTGAACTTTCGCTTCATTTCATCAGTTTCATCTTGAGCTTCCACCAAATTTTTACTGTAGAGATTGCGTTCTGTGCGAACAGCCTCGTAGAGATTAAGGTGGTGTCTCATTTTGGCCTCACCTTCCTCAATCTTCCTTTGCTGTTCTGAGAGTTCAATTTCCCGGTTCCGAACCTCATCATAAGCCTGCCAGAAAAAAATTATAGGTCAGTCATCCCAGCAATTTCAATTGAGAATATCTTCAAGTTCTCATGCTCCTGCTTCATATGTTTCAGTTACTTATGCCATTGGCACATTCAACTCATGGAAACTACTCTGCAGGTTTAGGGACTGTCAAGACAATGTATGAAATGAGTAAAGGAAAATGATGTCAGAAAACGACCATATCAAAGCCGGAGCTTAGAGTTTAGTAGTTGGGCTTTCCAGAAAGTGAGTCCACCAACTGATTAAAAAAATTCACCAGTCCCAATTTGTGTGGTGCAATTACTATATTTGACAACTGAAAAGAGTTCCCCATTTTTGCACTGAAAATCTCAGTAATCTCAGAAAAGCACCAGCTATTAATCTGTCAAGCTGGTGAAGTTTCCTGGGGTTTTCAGTCACCTCTGTTGATCAGCTAAGTACATCATCATATATTTGTTGTCACACTTCTCAATTTAAAAGCAAATCAAAACACAGTTGCGCATAAGACTGAACTTACATGTGTGAGTTTTGTTGCATATGCTGCTGCCTCTGCTCCATATTTCTGACTTTGCTTCTCTATGGAAAGAAGGGCTTTATCCTGCTTTACTGCCGCCTCCTTGTATAGATTAAGTTCCACCTCCAGATTTTTTATCAACACAAGTCCAGTCTTCACAGATTCCATTTGCCGCTTTGTCTCTGCTTCCGCCTTATTCCAAGCAACACCCAACTTTCAGTGCATCAAGGTTGAAAAACATGTTTTGTAGTCAACAATAGCATTCTGGGAAAGGTGATGAAGATAACAGAGATTGAGGAAGAATTCAGTTATACCCTCATACCAGTCACAACATAGCAGATCATCACCTACATTTTGAATGGTCATGACTAGCTGCCACAACTACTCCTTAACTTCTCTAACATCTAGGATCAGCTCCTGATGGTGTCACATATATCTAACAATCCACTCAAACTTTCAGGCAAACAAATTGTATGAAAATCTTGATCCTGAGTTTGTCATAATTTTGGAAGTAACAGGACAACTCAGTGATGATGTTGACTAGCACTCAAGAGACATCGTTAGTGAAACAAGCATCTAAGCCTAAGGCATAGAGAGGCCCATATAGCTTAATGGTCGGGGCTCTTGCACCCTGAACATACCCTTTGAGCACACCACAGAAAAGAAATAGGATGATATCTGCATCGTTACTGAACTTTGGTGCACAGTTCATTGTCAGTCTAGCTCTGCCTGAAATTGCTTCACCTATATCTTATTCAATTGTGGATCCTTCCTATGATACAACAGAATCTTCCAGACCTCCTGTACTAAAGGTTCAAGATCTTTGCACATGAGATTCCTAATTCTCCTAGCTTGTCTTTATAGTTTTCACCTGCTCCAGGTGTATCCACTAGTCCCTGGCTTTAAAGCGCAGGAAATGGGCCAGCAATGTATCTTACCACAGTCTTGACTTTGTTCAACATGTCTTTTTCTCGAACTACCTCCTCCACTCGCCGTCTTTGTTGGTCCACCAATCTTTTCTGCTCTTCAAGTTCCCTTTCAACCTTCATGCATTGCTCTATCTTGAGGTCACGCTCTTTCTCAAGATCCTCCGCCAGAAAATTTGCTGCCTTCAGTTTATGCAGTGTTGATTCTCGCAACTAGTAAACATCACAATCTTCAGTCAATGTGTGGGAAAAGACCAAAACAAGACCAGTACAGCCAATCCAATACAACTTTGAAATCTGCACCTCAGAGGTTTAAGCTTCAATGAAAGACTGAAAAGAATTTAACACCAGGGCTGAATTCATGGGCACCATTGTCAGGCAGCTTGATTTAGGTGCTCATGGTTTTTGTGCCTGATTTCGCCCCCATCAGAGCATTGGGCCAATGCAATACAAAGAAGAAGAAGAAAGAGACTTATACTATAATATCTAGGAGTGTAGCATGTGCCGTTAGCTCAAGTGTGAACACATTGAGAACTCAACAGATTTTTTTTCCTTCCAAACCTAATTTTGCCAATTTGTTTAAATTTCCAGCAATAAAATCCACTCAAAAATCAGTATCTTTCACACCTTAGCTCTGAAAATTGTAAATTAAACTCTATTAAATCTGACTCGTACAAAGAAGAAGAAAGAGACTTAAGGTGCGTTTACACTTGGTGTTAGGGACTCTAGGGTAGAGTTCCCTAACACCATGCTAGCTATTTACGACTTAAACCTAGTTGCCATGAAAATTTTATGTTAATCTAGCATTCACTTAACATTGAGCTATGGCCCATTTAATATTGGGTACCACCTAGGATGCCACCTAGATTTTCATTTAACACTGACTTAACATCAAGTGTGAATGCACCATTATCTATGATATGGGATTGTGGGGGATGTCTATGTCTCTTTTTTAAGTACCAAGACTTTTTTACTTTAAAAAAAAACTGGCTCCACCATCTTATTGATGTTGGTACAATAATGTCTAGAAGGGCAATTGAATCTATTGAAAAAACTGCATGACATTTAACAAACCTTTGTTCATGAAGGACAATTGCTTATAACCTCTGCCAATGGAGTCTACTCCTCATGGAGAAGGGTGCATGGTTTCTGACCCTTCTCCACTAGCTTAATTGACCAACAGAGTAGAACTAGAAGTGAAAATAGAATAGTGCACATATTCTTCATAAATTTTGTACGTCAATGTCACTAAAAACCTTTATCACTTATTCTTCTGGCTTGAGAAATTTAAGTCAAGGAAAAGGACATTTAGGCCCTGAGTATGATGAAAATCTGAATGATGTCATCCCTAGGTCTTTACAGAAGCCAATTCATGCATTTCTTACCTTGTTGATGCGCATGGTTTCCTGCTTTTGGACCTCTATCTCATCATCTTTCATTTTTAGCTCCACTTGCTTTTGGCTATTTTCTGCCAATAGCTGTGTATTGTTACTAATTTGCTCCTCCATATCCGCATTCAGCTTCTCCATCTGCATTTCTCTCCTCCATCAGTTTATCTGATAGAGAACCAAAGGCCATTACCAGGTTGTAACTCTAAAACTAGACCTTGTTCCCTCTCAGACCTTGTCCCCTTATTTTGACCCTATCAAAAGCAAGTCTAGATTGCTAGCTCAAAAAAGTGAGGACTCTCAGTCATCACTGCAACATTTAAGAGACAGTAATTTTGATACAAGCTCTGATTATTGAGACTTAGAAACAGACATACCTACACATTCCACTCTCCTCCAATTTGGATCTCTATGATATGCCATGTGATGGACTGACATATATACCAAAAAGAGAAATAGTTGTTACAAAGGACCATGGTACCCGGAAGTGTGTCAATTGAAGCTCCTTTGCAGCTTTTTCTGCTGCCAGTTTTGCCTCTTTCACAACCTCATTCAACTGGGAGATTTGAGCATGGGCTGTTCCAATCTGGACTTGGTGGTTCTGTATCTCAATATCCCGTGCCACTGACTCATTTTTCAGGGCTCTCAATTCCCGGTCCAGGCGATCTTTTCTCTTTGCCTCCCTGCCCCAAATTCCATCATCTGATGAAGTAAGGAAAAGGCTTCATGTACTTCATGCATCCATATCAAAAGACTGCCCACTTCAAATTTCAACCCGACTATGACTTGTGATTAATCAAGTTCTGTGGAATGATCCAGTTTTAACATTCCAGACTCTCTAATTCTTCTGGGCCATAGTTTCCCATGATCTGAATGCATTCTGCAATCATCAAGAAGAAGATGGTATCAAACGGACAAAATATGTACCGGTCGCATTCAGAGCGCTTTGAAGCAAGCTGGTCTTTTGTAGCACTGAGTTCTCTCTCCATGTCAAATTCCTTCTGCTCATATTGCCTCCATTTCTCTGCCCATTCCTCAAGCTCTTTCTTCAGGGTTTCAATTTGGGCCTTCTGTCCATCCAACAGATGCGCAGTCTTTTCCTTATCTTTCTCCAAGTTTTCCACCTGAAAGAACTCACTGCAAAATATTAGAAAGATTTCATATGCAAAGATGATGGATGAAGCTCTCAAACATAAACTGGAATAACATGGTTTGGATCATGCAGTTGATGCACTCTCAATGCAATTGAGCACATCCTTAAAGCTTCAAGCTGGAATTACAAGTTTGAAGCACACAAAAACTGTGTCCACACTTATCTTTTGCACATCAAGAGTAGGACTACGATTTTGACATTTCTGTTTCTTTGGTCTGTGAAGAAGTTTCTGTCACTACACAAAGAAGAGCATGGTGAATAAACTACCTGTGCATCTTGGACTGCTGTAATTGCAGCACTTTGGTCCACAACACCACCCAATTCTGCAATTTCTAGCTTCAGAGCCCTGCACCAACCCATCATATCATGAATTGGCTTAATTGCTTGTGTACACCATACATGAAGTTCCATGGATTTCCTGTAACAGAGAGCAAATCACAACTCACAAGACCAACTTCCAAATGAATTAGGTGTCCACTGTCCTCAAAGTGGCACTTGAACTTTTTTGACACAAATATAGTGAAGATCGATGAAGTTGCAGAGAAATCTCCACAACAACAATTAAAGGTAACACGACAATGAGTGCAGTCCTCATGAGAGTCACTCACAAAGTGACAGACCATCACCTTCATCACGAACGGCAGTGACAACCTGCCATGACTACCCACTGAGTTCATCACCTCCCAACAGTGGGTGTAGATAAGCATATAATAATCTTCCCAAAAACTTGGGCAAACCATTATACACAATCTGCGTCCTGAGTTTCTGTTGCCTTTCCGGAAGCAATGGGAAGACTCAGACATGATGTTGGCTAGCACTCAAGAGACAT
>Ga0116231_10003273_pt1 | contig 33784 bp, 21 predicted proteins | sample S1TSphgellanicum_2_FD_89695 | JGI IMG/M metagenome (GOLD analysis project Ga0116231, IMG submission 89695) | Host-associated microbial communities from peat moss isolated from Minnesota, USA - S1T2_Fd - Sphagnum magellanicum MG | ecosystem: Host-associated > Plants > Peat moss > Unclassified... | reverse complement strand
CCAGACCCCCCCCCCCGCCCCCCAAACCCCACCCCAAGTGGCCTCCTAACCCTCCAGTGCTTAAAACCCCCCCCCCCCCCCCAACACATTTCACAACTTTGTTGGTGAAGTGACAAGTATGATGTAAATTTTGCAGGTCACAAAACCTTTCTCAACTTCGTGATGAGCACCCTGGACAAGAATCTGGTGGAAGTGGGTACAAGAACCGCTGTTATGAAGAACTCCGCAAGTCAGTGGAAGCAAGGTTCAATGTTTTGCTAACCAAGGTGAACCAATCTCTGATATGAGCTTTGCTTCAGTTGATGGGTTGGGTTCCTCTGTGTCTTTTTCCTCAGAAATTTTATGATTGTAGCATAGTTCAGTTCATGCTTTTCCTTTGTGTGCCTGATTTAAAACTTAATAGAGTTGTGTTATGCAGCTAGTTGTGGAAGACCTGAAGGCAGCTTTGGAAGAAGCAACCACGGTGAGTTGATTAGTTACTTGAATTGCATGCATAACCTTCATCAGTGAGGCCATCTTTTTCCTGATTAATATTTGTGTTCATTCTTTTGTTTCAATTCAGTCAGCTCATTCACCAAGTCTATTTGTCAAGCCAAATATTCTATTTGTCTTAGTTTATGTAGAAGTGTTGCTGGAGGCATGTGAGGCACAGGAAGATGGCTGTGGACCTATACAGCAGCCAGTATAATGGGCTGTACAGACAACACCCAAATGGTCAACATTCACAAGAAATAGGTGCCACAAGCTACTCTTTTACTTAGCAAATAGCATATCAGCATTCTAGCAACATAGCTACCCACCCTTTTTAACACTGTCTGGTGTGGACATGATGTTGAGCCAGTGGTGGTATGCTTACATGAACACTACTGCCACACCACTTTGCCAAACATTGCAGTTAGTCACCCTTGGTACTGGGGGCCTTGTAAGCATTTTCCTGTACAATGATGAGGTCTACAATCCAGTGGGTTCAAGCTTATTAACAGCTCTGGAGGATTGACAAAGATAGTATTGGGGCATTGCAAGGAGATGTCAACAAATAAAGAAACATACTGTGTGGCCACAAGATTCATCAACAAGCATGTCCTCCTCTGTGGCTCTCAACCACCTACAGATTTGTAGCTGACTGTGACTTGTGGCCTGTGTTTGAGGTATCAGATTGCACAAGAGCTGCCAGACATCTATGACTATGTTAGCCCCTGTTTTCCACCTCGGTAAAATTCCACAAGTGGCTTCCTATTAACCTGTCAGTAGTGCTTTTGTAACTCTTTTCATGACTTCAGTGTTTGTAGAATTGTTTGTATAAGTTCTGCAATCTCCTTCAGCACATCCTTACAGTTCAATCATGTCAAGTCCAGCAAGATCTTTTGTGTTCCTGTGTTGATTGGATGGCTTTTGACTGGCAGGTATGAGGTTTTCCAATTTATGGTACAGCTCTACACAGAGCGGTTTACCCAGATGCTGAGGGGGCTAGGTGATAGAGCCAATGCACTAACAAACCTTGAAATTTTAAAGGTCAGATTGACTTTGGATCTGTGGGGATTGTCAAATTCTAACATTTATTGCTTGGTCAGTAATCACCAGGGAAGTTCAAATGGTAGTTTGCCAACAGTTACATAAAAGATTGGTTTTCTCATTGAAGTGGTTTCATGCTTGGATATCCACCAGTAGAATATTGTGTCAGAAAGGGTTACTTTGTGTCACAGAATGTTTGCATGGGTGGAGAGTATTTCCATGTTTTGGATGCAACACTATTTGAATAGATTTATATTTTTCTGTGTTTGGAGCAGGTGACAGGGTGGGTGGTATGGTTCCAAGAACAGTTGCTAAACTTAGGTGTTGAAGACAGACTTGCTTCTGTTTGTGCTGAAAGTGGGGCCATGGATCCACTCATGGATGCTTATGTTGACCGCATGCAAGCAACCATGCAAGTAAATTACCTATATATGCCTGACTGAAACTTATATTGTATGGTCATGAGGCATGGATGTCATCTGTGTCCTTGTTGCTGACATTCTTGTCAGTTGAAGGGATTGTCCTGTGACTGATAGCCCCCATTGCCATCAAGTCCTGTCATTGATTGGATAACTTCTAAACTCAGAGCTTTCAAGGTGCTGAAACACTTTGTCACTGATACTTCTCTAAACCTGTATGTATGCTCAGAAATGGTACACAAACATTCTTGAAGCTGACAACAAAAACCCACCAAAGAAAAGTGAGGATGGGCAACTTTGGACACCAGCAGGTGTGGACTTGTTTCGCATTCTCAATGAGCAAGTTCAGGTTGTACAAGAGAACAGCACTGATGTCATGCTGTACCGAATTGCTCTGGCTATTATTCAGGTGGGTTGAATCTAGCTTAGTCAAGATCACCTTTGGTTGTGTCTTCGTAATCTTGAGTGGGGAGCTTTTCAAAGCCCAGATTGTCCTCAAAAGATTTGCTCTTGAAGTTCTGCACATTGTTTCTTTGTTCTGCTCCTCTTCTTTCTTTGGTTCATTTTTGTTTTTATACAAGTGTTTCTTGTGTTGTATTCCTTTTTCTTCTTGTTTTCTTTGGTCATCTCATTAAATTGAGCTAGTTAGCATCATGACTGAGTCTTCATATTATGCCATTCTCACGACAGAAACTTAGTGATTTAGTTCATGTATAATGCTAACCTCCACCCACTGCCAGGAACTGATGAAGTTAGTGGGGATGTAATGGTAGCTCGTCACTACCATACATTTTCCTGTTGAGATTATTTCATGAATCACTGTCATTCAAACCACTCCTTGGTCTTTTCTCTTATGTTTCAGGGTGCAGTCTCCTATTTCTTTTCCTTTTTCCTGTTCAAGATATTCTGTAGGATCTAAAACCTCTATAACCTTATTATTGGGTCACCTCTCAATTCTCTGTCAGGTTGACTAAGTTGTAGGTATGGCGAAGTTCTCAATACTTATCAAGATATTTCATGTATCTTCCTAGTATAAGGTGAGCAATTACCATAGCATAAACATGGTTTCTATGTTGTCTTGCAGGTGATGAATGAATTCCAAGCGGCAGAGCGGCACCAGCTCGAAGAACCTGCAGCGGACATTGGTTTGGAGCCATTGTGTGCAATGGTATGCACTTTCCCTGTGGAGTCCATGTCATTGGATTAGGTTGCTTAGGATGTTTGAGGAGAAGATTACAAAAGTAGGTGTTATGAAATTGACTGTCAACATCTGTCTATGATATTTGGTTTTAGACAATCACCTGGACACTTGGCATTGTCCAGATTGACCTAATGAGATCTCAGATGAATTTTTCATGGATACTGATCTCTTCCTTCCAGTAAGAGGTCCTCATAATGTAGGATGGTGGGCGGTTATGGCAGGTGAATAACAATGTGAAATGCTATGAATTAGCCACAGAGTTGAGTGCAGGTGTTATGGAGGCACTTACTCCTAACTTTGCTGAGCAGGTCTGGTTTCTGTCTTTGGCATTGACTGTACTTGGCAATGACTGTCTAGTTTGTAAGTACAAACTACAATTTAAGGGGCAATGTTGCAGGTGAATTTTGAAGACACATGCAAGGGCTTTTTGGAAGTCGGAAAGGTAAGCTTTGCTTGATTCAAAAGTTATCTTCTAGGTTCTGTTTGGATTTTCTGGGGACTCTTACTCTAACTTGTCTTTAAGATTGCATATTTGCCTCAGTCACTCCCCAGAACCCCTGTGAGATTGATGTTGTTTTTATTAATAAGACATGCCAGCTATGATATTTTGAATCTTGACTAGGCTTCATGTGTTGCAGTCGTGATGAGTAGTCTTGTGAGGTTTAGATGGTATTATAATTTGGTTAGCTTGTGCTGAGTACTTTTCATCTATTGTGGTACAGGAAGCAGTACAACGGACAGTAGAAGTGATTTTTGAGGATCCTGGCGTGAAGGAATTGATTTCAAAGCTTTACCAAAAAGGTGTGTAAATTGTTTGCAATTCTGAATTGGAGGAAAATGAATATGCCAAAGGTTCAGTAATGAGAAATGCTACATAAATGTACAACACTCTGGCTGGGCATAGTAAGCCATACCTCTATCACCAATAGAACTATCATGCATAAATAAAGCAGTTACTTGCACCACATAGCATCCTAATTGGCCACATTTAAGGAAGAGATTGACCACCTGTGGATAAGGATAAAAAATGTGTAACTTTGGTAGCTTGTGCTTGTTTAGCTGGTTGAACATATGAGGTCAGCTGATTTGTGGTCCTGTGGTCTTGGAACAAAACAGACTGGTATGAAGGCCTGGTGACAGAATACTTGGTAGCCACATTCGCAGATTATTTCGGGGATGTCAAACTGTAAGCTTGGACTCTCTACTCTTCATATCTGAAAACATAGGTCTTTTATCATTTCTTGCTTCATTTTAAAACAGGTTTCAATATGTTTTGACCCTATTCCATTACTTTTCTCATGAGTGAGGTGGGTCTCTTGTGGGAGATATAGGATATATTTGTCTGCTTTCCTTGCTACATTTAATTCATATGGTTAATTGTACTTGCACGATGAATTCTATTCATGTAAGTTTTTGAGTCCATGAATATAGTTTCATCATTGTGGTGCTCTTTTTATGTAGAAAAGTTTCAGTCACATGGCCAAGTTTTCCAACATCATTAATTTCATCCACATGTGTTCATTTAATTCATGCTGATGTTCTTTCCAGGTTTTCTAATCAACATGTGAATGTCTCTTACAGGTATGTTGAAGAAAGATCCTTTAAAAGGTTTGCAGAGGCTTGTCTGGAAGACACTATTGTGATTTACATGGACCACCTTCTTATTCAGGTTTGGATCTTTCTCCTTCATGGAGATATTCAGACATTTTTTGGTTACCCTTGCTAGTTCTTGTAGTTTCATGGCATTGATTATGAATGTGATGAATAACAATGTGTTGTTCTACTGACCCCATTGTTTCAAATGTCATAAGATGCTAAGTGAAGATGGAATATACTGGTGCAGAAAAACTATATCAAGCAGGAAACATTAGAGAGGCTTAAGGTGGATGAGGAGGTCCTTGGCGAGTTCTTTAGAGATATCATAAGTCCAGCTGTATGCCTTGTTAACCTTTTACCATTACATGGCTTTCTACATCCACTATTGGGAGCTAATGAAGTCAGTGGGGAGTAATGGCAGCCAGTAACTGCCATTCACAATGCAGTGATGGGTTGATACCTTGTGAATGACAACACAAGGTTATGGCTGCAATTGTGCTTTGCAGTATTTGTTTTGGTTTTGGCTGGAACAGACGCAACATTTGTTTGGTTACTACAAATTCTTGCTTTCTGTGCAATCATAGTAATATTCTTTCACCTTCCAAATGCAGGACAGAAGAGCAACTTTAGAGTGATATAATGCAAGTTGTTTAGGAAGACATCAGGCTAATGACAGGTGTTTTGTGGAGGACAGAAAGTGGACAAGCGACTGCAAGCACTAGCTGAGATTCGAGAGCTTGCATCTGCAGAGAGTGTGGATGCTTTCACCCTTGCCTACACAAACCTTCTTCAGAATCACCCTGACTGCCCTGTATGTGTTCAAATCATTCTTGTTTTCTGTTTCCCTTCAAATTTGTTGGTGGGATTGATTCCTCACTTGGCAATATGCTAGTTATAGCCTTCAAACTTTGTCACCTACTGTCCTTTGGGTAGGATACTGTTCAGTCTTTTGCATCACATAGATTCCCTACAGGTTGTAAGTTTGTGGTTTGTTGCTAGAAACCTTAACCATGTTTTGGGTGCTTATTTCAGAAGTTTATTATGTTGTGGGAAGCATTGATTAAAATGCAGTCATTACACAATCCAGGCATGAAAACTGTAAATAGCACAGTCTTCAAAAGGAAATGGTAGAATCAATGTATAGATGTCAGCAGTGACTGACATTATCTATTAGGAGATGTAGTATAGAATTTCTGTCCTCTCTAGTTTTGGATATTCTAAAGACTGCTGATGCATTCCTGGACACCTATTTTACTACAAGGTATAGATGAGGTCAGATGCACACTTACCACTTAACAAAAACGACTTGGAAATGCAGCCAGAAGTTGTTGAAAAATTGGTGGCTTTGCGCGAGGGCATACCTCGTAAGGATGCAAAAGAGGTATGTCATCTCACAAGTACATGTGCTATGCTATCTGTGTTAAGTAGTCCTGGAGCAGCATTACATGCACCTGAACTCAGGATAGTGTTAGGCACCTTTTTCCATCTGATTGTTTCTGGTGTTGCTTGTGGAGCAGGTGGTTGCAGAATGCCAAGAAGTATATGCTGCTTCACTGCATAATGGAGATTTGCCAAAACCTGGTCTGGTGTTTAGTAGACTAACTTGCCTCCCTAAAACCAGGCTCAATAAGAAGGCACTATAATTTCTTTTGTGTTCATTTTATCCCGCACCCAATTTCATTTTCTTATCCAACTTAACATGGTGCAATGTCTAAAGCCTACAAGTTTTGGCTTCAGCTGTGGCAAGGCTCCATATCTTCAAATAGGGTTTGACTGAATGATTTGACCTGTCCTTGACAAAGGCTGCTACATGATCAATTCTTGACACTTGTGTATTATGTATGCATATGAAGTTTCAAATCACTTCATTTACTTACTAGTTCTCATCGATCATAACATGTAACTATCCTGGCCTGGCCTACTTGTGACTAAAAAACCAAAGTGACCTTAGTATAAAATAGTGTACAGCTTTTATTACAGAGAATTCACTTGTTACCAATTAGTGTCACCTTCGTTGGATGGCCACTTTAGTGCTTCAACATTGATGTGACAAAAAAAGATTTCCTTTTGGATACTCAACTGCTTTTAAATCCTAACCACATTGTTCAAGATCTCAATTTCCAGTATGAGTCTTTCTGGTGATGCCTTTTCCCCAACTCTGGGGACATGAAAGTAGTCCATCATTGGTACTATCTTCTATCAGTTCACTGATGGTTGAGACAGTAGTGTAAGCAGTGTTGTTGCTTTTGGTATTCGTGGTTTTTTTTGGTCAGTTCTACCAAGTGGGAGAGGACTTTGCATCCCTGGAGGATTTGGGATATTATTTTGGCTTGAACTGAGAACTAATTTGTGGGTGACTGCCAAAGAACAAGTTGTACGCCGAATGCCATTTTTTTGGTCAAATTCATTTTGCATTGAAATGATGTTGAAATTTATGTGATTCCATCATCTTTCACGATTTGTTTGAATCTGCCATAATTGGGTTCATGAAGGGCTTTTGGCAGATTGGGGCTGTACCAAAGATGTAGTATCCCAAACATGAGAGCTTTCAGTAGATACAGATTGTAACAAAGAAGATGCAGTGCTCCAAACATGAGACCATCTTCCCATGCTTCTTGAACTCTTCCTTCAACCCTTCAACTGAACTTATCCTGGAACAACTGCAGGCATTCTGCATGAGAAATGACCATTTTCACATACAACTACATCATTGTTCTTAATACTGCATCCCACAGGTCTCCAGCTCTGGTACAACAAAGAAAGAATGCATCATTGCATCCAAGAGGGTCAAAGTTCTGAAGACATCTTCCCCTCAGGTCTTCAGCTCTGCAGTAACAAAGAAAGAATCCAACATTGCATTCAACAAGCTCCACTCACCGTAGCCTCAGTTGTGACTCATCATCAAATTAGGATGCTGGAGATATCTCATACTCAAAACTTTTGTACCATCCTTCAAAGTTACAGATGTAACAACCTTCTGCACATTTTTCCAAGCACTTGTCACATGTCCCTCAAGCTCAATAGCAGTGGCATTGTCCTCAGCTCTGACTCTTATGTACAAATTGGTCGGTGATGCCACATATGTAGCCTGAGCAGCCAGCTTATTTTGTGCAAAGAAATAGCCAATGTCAAACAGAAGACAATCAGCTAGCAACTGACAAAAGGATCCCAGGGTCTGCCTTTGGTCTTTGGTACCTGTGATTGATCCTCTAAGACTCGTTCCTTCTTTTGATCGATTCCCTGTGCCTCACTATTATCTTTCTGTTCTCCTCCTCCTGCCACCAAAATGCTCCAGTGGCATCTGCTGTACCAAATGTCCTTCCTGGTGCTTCATTTTTGCTGGTTCTCTTGTACAAGTGTTGCTGGTTGTGGGGGTTTTTCCATGGACTTGAATGTGGGGGGTCTTCTTGAAAGCAAGTGCATTCCTATAGTTTGCAGCAGCAGAAGCTGAATTATGTGTTGAGAAATGTCAAATAATTTGTCATTTTTTGCGGATGTTATCTGGGATTCCATGCACAATTTATTAAGGAGCAGAGAATGTATGTTGCTAGTACTGCTGAGATTGGTAGGACATAGGTTGATGAAGGTAGAGACTTCAAACATACTATTTAGCACTGTGAACCCACCTGCTTAGTAGAATAGTGGAATGGGTTGCTGTTGTCCATATGACAAGGGCTCACTTTCAATGAGTCTAGTGGACTTCAAAAGGGCCTTTTCTCATAAGATACCAAACCATGTACACTACCTTCCTGGGCAGCTCCCCTCTGGACTAATTATCACCCAGAAGAAAAAAAGTTTTAATTAATCATGATAATCTGGATAATTAATTACCTGTGTTATCAAGTGACAAAACTCATTATAAACTCTGCCATCGAACAAAGTCCTAAAGATTTATGGGTAGAAATTTTCTAGTATATACTGAGGGCCCTCTGTAAAATTTCTGCCTTGACAAAGGATGTCATCTTATGTGTAAAGTGCTTCTTCTGCTCTCAAATGAATCACTTTTGTCCAGTTTCAAAAGCAAAATTCAACGAGTGCTTTATGCTAGTTGGGTAAGGGTGCATTCAAAACTTGATGTTAAGTCAGTGTTAAATGAAAATCTAGGTGGCATCCTAGGTGGCACCCAATGTTAAATGGGCCATAGCTTAATGTTAAGTGAATGTCAGCTTAACATAAAATTTTCATTGTAACTAGGTTTAAGTCCTAAATGGGTAGCATGGTGTTAGGGGACTCAACCTTAATTGTTAGTTTAACATAAAATTTTCATGATAAGTAAGTTAGGCTAAACTTTATAAATAAATTTTAATTTTAATTAGTTGTAGAATTCCATTCCTATACAAACCCCACTTTTAATTTGTTATAAAACTATGTACCTATGCAACCTTGAGAGGAGCTTGTATTGTAATGCATTGTATTGTATTGTATTGCAAGCTAATTTATTTAAATACCCTTTTTTAAATGTCAAAACCTGCACTTAGAGGGAAAAAAATTTCAATGTCAAAACTATGACCATAATTCACTTAACAAGGAAGAACTTGGCAAACATTGGTGTGAACCCCATTTGGGTTAGTTTACTCCTTCAACTTTAATCAATTTAATTCCCCAACCCAGAGATGGTTAAATTTTAATGAAACAATAACACCTCTACTATCCTTTGGTGTGAATCTAGTTCAGAGGGAAGAGAGTTTGAGGTAAAATTTTGGCTGCAACTTTGAACCAATGTGTGAGTGACAATTGGAGGCCAAGCTCTATGCTCTAGGATATTCTGAAAAACGATTATAATAGTAAGTAAATCATGGGACCTTATTGGATTGAAAAAGAAAATCCATCATTAGAGGCACTGACAATGGAAGGAATGATGAAGGTCATTAAATATCCTAACCTTTTCACTTAGGTGGAAAGAAATGCTGCTAAACACCTTGTAACAAAAGAAAATTGTTGATGGCTAATTATGCATTGAGGAATGAATTGGAACCTGTAATCACCAGTGTGGAGATTGAAATTGTGTCAAACGAACTGCTAGGTTCAATTAAGACTAAGGTTGCATGTGAATGGTGATAGGGATGATGCACATTAGTATTGGGAGTGTACCATTTCTAATAGGGTAACACCTAATATCAATATATATATATATATATATATATATACTACCATTAGTGATCAAGCATACCACTAGCTTATTGGAGTCTAGAGATAGTTCTCTTTTTATCATACCCTTATTGGGTCTAATATGCATTTTGAGTTTTGGGAATATGTGTGATGTGGAATTAAGGCTGAAGTGATTTGTGGAACGTCCACATCTGCAACACCAGTGGTGCTTGGTTGGCATCATTCAAAGTTGAGGGAAAAGGCAATTGTGTGTGTCCAATAATGATGAGCTAGGGTGTTTTGTTTGTTTGTTTTTTTTTTTTCTATGGGTTGGTTTTGTTTGTTGTTATTTATGCAAGAGTGTTGGTTTTATGAATTTGTGGTGTTTGGTGTTGGTGTTTTGGACAAGCATTTTTCATTTCTTGGCAAAAATGGGTGCAATGCAATTGGTTCCTAGGGCGCATTACAAGGATTCTCTCTAAGATATGAACCTACTACTAAAGGTGTGCGAAGGCATAGCTAAGTACCATGTTTTCTTCCTAAGAGATCAAAACGTTTATGTTGATATGAAGTTGTTCTTTTGTGATTGTTTTGGTGTGGAACAAGAATGCCTCATCTTGTGAGTCCTTAATTTGAAGTATTAGAAATTTGTTGTCCCTAGTGCTTCTACTTAGGATATGCAGGACTTACATTTAGGTGTAAGGGTTGAACCAAGGAGATGATGACATGTTCAAGTGGTGTTGTGAATGGTCTCTTTAGCCATGTTTGATGGGTGAAAATGTTTGGTTGTGCAAAGCTTAGTAAGTGGTCATTTTGTTGCTAAGAGTATGAAATTACCCATGTAATTGGGAGTGCCAAGGTTGAATTGGTTCTAGGATTCTACATTGGGAAAGTACATGGGTTTCACTATCTTGTTTCACCCCTATAGTATTCTTCAACAAGGTTGTTGGAAGAAGTTATGTATGAGGTTGTGGGATTACTATCTACAAGGGTGCGAAAAAGAAGTCAAATGACAATTTCTAGTATTATTTTGTGTTGGTTGGTGTTGTGTGATGGGCATCAATTCTACATAATTGTGTGGGATTGGGAATGTCCAGGAATGGGGTTTGATTTCTATTTTCAAGGGATTTGGCCATAAGGAGACCAATTGTGCTCGAGAAAGTGATGCCGAAGTGTGCTAATCCTTGGCAACCCATAATTTTCATTGATTAAAGATTGTGTAATTAGCCAGATTTTTGTTTTGTAACCACATTGCAATGTGCCTAAAACTTGCTAATGTTCTACTCATATTTTTTGGATTTATCTAGAGTTTATGATTTCAAGTTTCGTATATTTGTGCGCCCTAATTTTTCAAAATACACATAGCCTAGAGCTCTAGTGCCATTGTAATGTTGCTAGAGTGCAAAAAGCTTGAAAGTTGAAGAAAAAGAAGAAGACGAAAACAAAGATTATCCAATTTTGGAAAGGTATCAAAGCAAGTTTGTTGTGCTTCATGTGGGACTTGTGTAAGGCAGCAACAATCATAGTTGTTCCTTGTGCACATCACAATCACATCCCAGTAGGAGCTCATCAAAACTAAGGTATTCTTCAAATCTCTTTGCTTTATTTTAGTAAAAGTTGGAGGTTTGTTAGAGACCAAGAGGCCATAAGGAAAAGGAATTCACAACATTTTTTCTTTTCAAAGATGATTCCCTATCTCTTGTTTCCCACTCCCTCCCCCCAACCCCCTTCTTCTACATACCTATCCCAACAAAAAAATGATTCATGGCAATCTCTAGATGAATGAATTGTAGCAACAAGGTTTCAGTAAGAGAACAAGTCAAAGGAAAAAGTTGGTAAAGTACAATCCCATTCATTGATATTCTTCTTTATGTTTCAAAGTTGATTTGCAATCCAATTTTCTGCCTTTCTTCCATCAGAAACTCAAGTTGTTTACAAATTCATCATCCTATTCTTCACAAACAAATTGTTCCAAGCAAAAAATATGTTAGACCCCTTAAAGAGACTCTTCAATACTTTAAAAGGTGGATGAGATGTTACACAATTGCCTTCCACAATGTTTTGTCACATTGTGAAGAAGTTGTGTGTTGAGCAAAACACTGCATTGAAGAGACTGAGGTTAATTAGGATTGCATTTTCATCATCTATGTGGAAGTTAGTGTGTTTACCATGGTCACAATAACATTGTGTTCTTGTAGGAGATTGCTACTACAAAACTATTGAATTTTGCAAAACAAAATACATTATCAAATTCCATTCATAAGTGATTTTGAGTGTTATACATGTTTGTTTATACCATTCATAATGTACTCTATTTGCAACTCAACTTTTGTAATTTTGGAAGATTTAGGAGTATTAAGGGATGGGCTAGGATCAAAGTGCCTCCTTGCCTATGAAGAAAACTCTTCAGTTGTAGATCTTGATGTCCCTCCCTGTTTGTAATGAGCATGGTGGCCAGAGAGAAGCTTCTTGCACACAATTGCCAATGTTGTTGTGGTGTTGGGTTGTTTCAAAATTGTGGGAAATATTTCATTATCATTTGTCGTTCATAAAGATTGTGAGTGTTGTGTCATTGTTTTATAACCCTCAACCACTTTGCTTCATTTACATCATGACTTTTGTGATTTTGGTTTTAGATGCAACTAAGAATCTCCTTCATGCACATTTCCATATGTCTAGCAAGGAAAAGTTAGTTTTGTTTCACACAAACATTATTTTTCTCACTTTGATCCTACAAAACAAATGCATTTATTGCTTCTTATTGGCAATTGTGAATGAACACCAACTATCCAGAATTGGATTCATTTATGAACTAAATCATGCACCATGATCGTCTCATAATCACTTGTGTATGCATCTTTTATAGTATGGTAAATCTCTGACACTTGAGGTTTGAAGACATTTAATAGCTTTGGAGCAAAACTTTCGAAGGAGATGACAAACATTGATTAGCCAAACAATTGGCAATCTCACAACAAATCCAAAGATCCATTTGACCCATCATCTCTATGATGATCCTTGTGATTAATTGGTCATGATTCAACATTATAGTATAAGTTCAACAGAGTTTCCTACACTTTAGTTTGAAATGTCTTTCACAACCTCCCTTAAGGGATCATGGCTTTGAATGCACATCACAAGGCTGAAGAAAGAAAAGTGGACCAACTCTCTTTTCCATTGACAATGGTTTTGGATTAGTAGTTGTAGCTCAATATTGGGAAAATGCTTGTTGTTTGGCTTCAATGATTGAGCTTGAAACATGATGATGGAAAGTTAGAGAATGTGGAAATAGGTGAAGACTTGAGTGAAAGGTGGAGAACACATGTTTTCTAAACTCTTTGTTAACCCATATCCCATCTACAATTCCATGGAGGATTCCGAGGCAAGCTTTTCCAATGGTGCAAAAGGTAGCCTTCATTGACATTGGAGCCTATGTTGTCTTATGAATGAATGTTTCTGCATTGCTTAGCTAACTGTTTCAGGTGTGTGTGTGTGTGTGTGTGTGTTTCTCTCTCTTTTTCTTGCTCTCTCTCTAACAACTATATTCCCTCCTAGTTTTGTACCTTGCTTGAATTTGCTAAACAATGTAGGATTTGATGTATGTTGATTGTTTTGGTTTTTTATGCCCCTTATGAGTTGGATGAAAATATTTAGATTGGTGCATGAGTTAGTGGGTGAAGGAGACCAATGGCATCTTGTCATTGAAAGATGTGAAGATTTGATTATGTATGTATTCTCACTATGCTTTTGAGTGCCTATTGACATCATGGCTAAGTTTTCATGTTGTTGAAAGAAATGTGAGAGACACTTGTGATGCAATTTTTTTGTAATTGTCTTCCCTAAGTTTTGAACAAATGGTCATATGCTTATTTACACCCATGATCATGTGCAAAATTATTTGCCATACAAAGGGAATCTCCACCAATACAATTCCATGTTCATGTCATTAGGGGTTGCCATTCGATTCTTTTTGTTTATGAACATTGAAGCCTCAATTGCTTACGCGATGACAAAATAAGTCATTTGCCAATGTTTTTGGAACTTGTGATAAGAATGCCTGTCATGTGCGCAAAAAATAACTCTAAACCCAAGGAAGTTGCTAATGGCACCTTGGGTCATGTCATTGGCTACCAGTTGCCAGAAAATGTAATTACACATCACCAAGTCATTGATGAAAGTTTTGGGTACACAATTCTTGTTTCATCCACATTATCTGAAGTAATTTTCATAAAATTGCTTGGCCATGACCAAGTCTTAAATCCTGAACTTCTACCTGACATTATTAGCATCCATCCAATATTGGAACGAGATGTATTCATCAGACTTCCAAACCGAAGTTTCATTTTTCTATTGAACAAATTCCCATCGTCCCTATTTTTGCTCTCACAATTGACAAATGCTAAGGACTAACCCTTTCAAGAGCTATCCTTGGACTACTCTTACATCCATCTCGATGAAACTCAAAGAAAAATGGCATGTTGTATGTAGCTCTATCACAAGTGAAACATTTAATAGACTTGCAAGTTCTTGAACCCCTTTCCCATAGTGTTATAGAATATTTCCAATCAGGAAATGTTCATCTTGCAGAAGACACACATTTACAAGCTCTAGAGCACATAGCTTGATGCACATGTTTGCATCTTGCATTATGGGAAAATAGTTCATACAATGTGGATTTGCAAATAACTAAATATATACTTGAATACAACTTATGAACTTTTATGAGTGATCCCCATATTAAAAAAAAACTTTTTGATGTAATTTTCGCATAAATACTTTACAATACCTAGGTTAGTCCTCAAAGTTATGATTATCCTAGCTACCTAAGTTAACCTACCTTATATATATATATATATACCCTAAATTAACATAGGTAGCTTCTTGTACACCTCGCTATCTAGATGCATGTAAGTAATTCGATCTACACTTTCCCATCATATGCTATCCAATCATATAGTCACATAATGTCCTAAACAACTACCATGGATGTAGTCATGGATGTGGATTTATTGGGCCATGACTTGAGGCAATAATTATGCATTCACTTGGGTCTACAATATCTTATTGGGCTATAAGTAGCTTGCCCCTTATGGACGGAAATAGGTGATGTTTCAAGATTATAAAAATACATTTGTCAACAACATACTTATGAAAAGTAACAATAAATCAAAAGGACATGATGAATAAATTAAAAAGAATATATGAGATTGTTTTCAATTTGAAGAAGAGTGTTCTTTGTAGCATTGTGATCAAAACCATATCTTTTGCTCAAAGTCGCACATCGGAAGTTTATATTTATGACCCAATGGGATAGGAAATTTTTAATTGTATTTTGAGAGTCTTGATTTGAAACTTTGATAACTTATTCTAATGATGGGCCAATCAAAGAGGCTCATTGCTAAGATGCTTAGTTATGATATATGCTAATGCTTTGAATTGAAATACTTGCATGTAAAAACCATAACATGGCCCTTTTGTATTTTGTATTTTTTATTAATATGATTGTTTTCCAATCCAGAGCTTTTCCCCCAGTCACGAGGTTCTAGTAATTTGGTGTGATGTATTCCACAATGTCTTTTTTGTTACATATGTTTGTAAAAGTTGAGGATAAATAGGGCACTTGGCAAGGTATAATTGTCCCAAAAAAAGTAGATTTCAATGTATAAACTTCTTTTTCCTTTTTTTTTTTTTTTGGTTGCTTTCAGTTTTTTTGTTTGATCCTTCATTTATTGTTACTTGTACCATCTTCATTATCAAAGACATTATGGCTAAGTTGAGACTTAGTTGATATTGATCATCAATGTTGATATGTATATATTTTCAATCACTAAATTTGGCATTCTTGCAATGCAATTGAAAGGCTGAAATGTGTTATATATGTGATAGTGGAAGGCCTATTATGCATGGCATTTTGTTTAGGGTGCAAAATTTTACCAAAATGAAAAAAAAAATAAAATAAAAGGGAATATTCTGTCACAACATTTTCAAATTTTTCTATAAAGAATTGCCAGATTTTGAGATTTTATTGTTTTTGTCACATTTGGACTGTGCTTTTAGTTTTTGTAGCACTTTTTGCGATGGTTTAGATAGGTTCTAAAATCTAGTCATCATTTAATGCTTAATCCCTCTTGGGGGATGCTAGTCAATGAAGCAACATCTGAAATTGGGTGGGGGGAAATTTAAGTTCCCAAAAAAATCAATTAAAGAACAAAAAATTGTGTTGCGAAGTTCAAATGTCTAATATCAAACATTAACATCAGGGTTTATTTAAAATTTTTTTTTTGTGATTTAGCCACACTGACAATCATCCACAATAGGAATAGGGCAAATTTGGCTAAGGGTTGGAGGAGAAAGTAGAAAATGTTAAAAGTCTAGCTATATTTTGGCACTCACTGGAACCTAATTGTCCAAATATGGCAATTTCAGAAGGAATAAAAAAAATCCTTCAAATCTGGCAACACAATTTTTTTTCACAAAAATCCTTTGTATAAGTGGTACTGGATTTTTTTGGGTGCCCAAGTGACAAAGTTTCAAATTTCTGTCCCAAAGAAAGCATGCTGATTAAACATCAATATATCTTAAACCCTAACCCTTCTTTTGCCCTTACCTTCATGGTGTAAAGGATACCCAATGACTTTCTCCCCAGGATTAAGTTTCAGCAAAATCAGATAGCCATACGATCTACCCTCAGAGGGGTTTTTCTTCTTTTAAAGCCACATGACATAAATACCCTCCTTTACCACAAGGACGTTTTTCAAAGAAAAATCATACATACCCAACCTTGTCTAGGCCAAATTCCAGGGAATCTGAACCCTAAAGTAGGGCCACAATGAACCAGCACCCACCAGTCCATCATCCACTGGATGCCCGCTATTACTCAGTTGTGGATGAACCTCAACCGAGTTTATATTTGATTTCGCCTTATTGACCAATTTTGTAGGAAGTAAGTTTCATATAGACAAATAGGTAGGAAAATAGGTAATTACTAGGTAAGTAGATGATTTATACATAGGTAAGGGCTCTTTTTTTTAACCATGAACCTACTAACAACCTGCTTGTGGGTTGTTAGTAAATAGGTAGTGAAAAAAAGTAATCAAGCTAACCACCATGGTTAACTAGTGAACTGGAACCCAACAGAAAACTGTTTCCTGACCACTTACCATCCATCCTACATGGTGTGCTGGTGGGTGCTGGTTCAATGTGGCCCTAAAGTATAGGGTGTGATTCCCCATTGAGGCCGTTACAGTGGTAAGCCATGGGTGCCGAGAGTTTAGAGCACCCGGTATGTGGTCCTCCGCAGTAAAATTGGATGAAGAAAATCCAATATGCTGGTTTGGCTCAGGAAATTGGTTTTGGCTCCACATGAATGTGCAGGTTGCTGTGACTGGTAAATGGCGCAGCAACTCTGTGCACCTGCAGAAAAGAGTGTACTAAATATGATCTACCTGCTGCTCGATGTTTCTGATTGACTCATCATACTGATTTGGTCCACGTGGTTTGCTATTAGTAGTCGCCCACCTATTTGCTGTCCCATTTTCTCTTTTATGGGTGGGGTTGCAAAAGAGTACACAACTAAACTTGGATGTGAAAACTATTTTCGCAGCGTCATATACTGAGCCCCACTGGAGATGCTCTTACAACCATAACACAGGCACGCCTTACACTCCGATAAAAAAACTGTTGAAACTAAAAAAATAAGTCAAATTCCCAGCTGTGAAGGAAGGGGCCTTACATGGGTGGAATGTCCCTCACATGAGAGCAATACAAGTGTAGTGTGCCCCATGGGCAGGGCTCCAAACTAAGAAAAATTCTGGCTGACAATTGCCCTACAGAACAAGAAGGCAAAACTTGTACAAATTTTGAGCATATAGGGTAAAGCGGAAGGGTAGGGGGGGTGGTGAGGGCATTTGCAAGATAAGGGGGTGCAGAACAAGAAGGTAGCTGAATCCAATCTTGCATCCTGGGAATGTCCATCACCCATAAAAATGTTTACATTATGGCATATTCTACACACAAACCTTGTGAGAGGACTCAACATGTCAACCTGCCACAAGAGGGATGTGGGTACCTAGGGCTAATCCCAAGTGGAGGGTTCATGAACCAATCTGGGTATATCTACCTAACTAGAGGTTCAAAAAGTTAATGGTGAAAAGCTTTGTTCCTACCAATGCTGCAAAAGGAAGAATATGACTACATACTAGACAAACTTATCACACTCATTACCAATTCTGGCTAGCAACTCATTCAAAGCTCCTCTTAGCACATGGCTAATCAAAAAGCATCTTTACATTATGACTCAATTTCCTACCAGCAACCAATATCTCATGCTGTGAACTTAGAATTCTGGTTGATCATAATCAAAACTGCTTCACCAGTACAGAATATCACTACATAACCCTGGAATTTGAGAGAGCAAGCGCGAGCGAGCGAGAGCGAGAGAGAGAGAGAGAGAGAGAGAGCATTGCAACACAAGGATAAGGTCCAGTGATCAAAGATATCATCACTACAAAACCTAGAATTTGAGAGAGAGAGAGAGAGAGCATTGCAACACAAGGATAAGGTCCAGTGATCAAAGACATCATCACTACAAAACCTAGAATTTGAAAGAGAGAGAGAGAGAGAGAGAGAGCGCGTGGATTGCATCACAAGGAGATAAGGTCCAGTGATGAAAGATTCTTACATATGATGAGAGGAACAATATGGGAACTTTCATACTGACACACCAGCCAGTGGCAGCAGCAATATTTATGACTTCACAAATACACGACAATTGGCAGTCAATTTCCAGTTCAAATGTATCTGGGTTGACATGATGGGTCTATGAGAATAAGGCACTATAACTCCTCTCAACATCTTTGTAAGTATTTACTCTTCTGAACCCTAGACATATACCCTTAACAGTATATGTGTGAGTTAGCACACCATAGCACATGCATTTAGCATTGCCCCTAAGAGACTTCAATGCATGTCTCAACATAGAAGGGAAGGGAGTTCACCTCCCCTTGCTTTATTTGCCAATGTACAATTTGTGCCTCCAAACTATACAGTGGTAGGTGCTTGACAGTGGTGGTGATAACTCTAAGAAAGAATTATGAAACTCGCCCTATTCAAGCACATGAATAAAAGAGCACCTGAACAGTGAGATAAGAAAGGGCAGTGTTGGTGTCTGAAATTGTTGCATCTCTCTCTCCTTGCACCACAGGTGCTAGTTCAATATATGGAACAGATGCATGAAAGAATATTGTTGTACCTCTTTTAGTGGACCTTGCTTATCTGAGGAAGAGGTGGCTCTCCAGTCAACAGACAACACTAAAAATATGTTGTCAAGTGGCGAACACCAGTAGTGTTCTTGAGAGCAGCTGCAGGTCTGTGTTCTGAACATCACGAAACAGTCTCTCCAAGAATTTTGGAGATGAGCGGTGCAAACCCAAAGATCTCACTTGCTTGTTGGGTAGCATGAAAAAGTCCCACATGCAAGAAAGATGGCCAAATAATCAGTGTCTACCAGAAACCCTATTCTTCACCCCTTTGTTGGCGAAGTAGAGACTCCTGCCTCTGTAATCTCATCTGTTGCCGGAAATTTGCAAGGAAGGCCTCCACTCTCTGATCAACATCATCATCTGCTGGCTTCAGATTGGTATCCTCAGCTGCATTAGCAGAAACACTCCCAGAACCCGTTGCAAAAGGCCTTTCTTTCATAGCTTCTCCTGGTGCTGAGTCATGCTTAGACTGCAATTGAGGGACTGCTGCTTTGATACCTATAGAAGACTCTCCTTCATGCTTCTGAGCTGCAGATGTAGAGCCCTTAGAAGGAACTGACATAGGCTGCTGTCCCATGTGATGCAAAGAATGGTGAGATGGAGGTTTCCCCATGGAACTCTCCCTAAGGCTACTGCTGCTGCTACCCATTCTACTACCAGTTGACCTCTGTGATTTGCGAGTCCTAATGGGAGATAGATGGACTTCAACAGGAGCAATTACAGTAGCATTGAGTGAAGACCGAGGAGAATGGAGAGGGGGAGGTGGCGGGGGAGGGAGAGAGTCCATGGGAGTGGCAGGGGGTGAACCTGGGGGCAGAGGTGGGGGAGAAGCTGTAGGCGTAGCAGGGGGAGAATTTGCCAGATCTTCATCAGGAATTGGGGATCCAGGATGATCGTTCATGTGAGATGAATCTGTGGGACTGGCTGGTGGCAGCACTGCAACAACAGATGGCAAGGTCGCCACAACTTCCTGCACAACAACCACAGGGGATGCAGGAGGAGGAGGAGTGGGAGGAGCAGATGTCGATGCTCGAGTGGAAGGAGTAGGTGGACGGCTGGTGCTTACTGAAGGGATTTCCTGGACAAAGGTAGGCGCTGGAGTTGGACGAGGAGAAGGAGCTGGAGCTGCAACTATATCACCATGGGAGATGGTGGGAGATGATAATGATGATGCAGGGAGGTCATGATCAGTAGGAGTAGTGGTGGTGGTGGGGAGTGGAGATCCAGAACCTTCAAAAGAGCGCATAGAAGTGGGAGCAGGGGAAGTAGATGCAGGAACCTCAAGCTGAACAGCAGGCACAGAAGCAGTGCTCATAGAGGCAGCAGCAGAAGCAGCAGAGACATTAGGGTAATCACGCTCAAAAACTGGTGTAGAAGCAGCAGCAGCAGCGGCAGGGGATCTTCTTGCTCCAGAAGCGAGTCGCTCGTTGAAGTTGTTACTGTTGCTCATGACTGGATCTTGGTAGCTGCTGCTGTGACTCATCACTGGTTCTCGTGGACGTGGGAAGTAAGATTCACGATCCAAGCTTTGCGTGGCAGAGATTTTGGCAGGAGTAAGATCTTCAAAGCGTGGAAGAGGAGTGGAAGCGCTCTTGCCAAGACCACGCACATCACGATAGACAGCAGGCGGAGGTCTGACTGCCGGGAAATCACGAATAGGGACTGGGACGCGAGCAGGAGCGGGAATAGACAAAGGCGTGATGCTTTCTCCTACCGAGAAAATGTCCGGCATGCGCAGCGCTTCTCGTTGAAGCACCGTGACGTGCCTCTGGTACACATCTCCTCTGTCGTGCAAACCGCCTCGGGATTGTGCTCCATTGAGAACCCCCGGCGTCGCCACCATAATTCCCACCACAAGAAACACGAAACAAAGAGACGGCGTGCACCACTCCGCCATGACTTCCTTCATTCGCAAAACAGACTCCGGTGGCTGCACATAGGTCGTGATCCATGGAACCATCGCCGCGACCAAGAACGGTACACTCCGGATCACAGCCTCCCCTAGCTTCTTGGCCATACTCCACGGCTCGTGTACCATCTTCCTTGCGCCAGCCATCTCTCCAAATTGTCGTCTGTGATTAAAGTTCCTCGCCGGAACAGACCACATATCTTCCATCACCATCGCGATCTGCTTGGAATCCGGACGTCGACTTTCACAATCCTATCTGCGGAGAGAGAGAGCCAGCCGAGCAAGAGACCACGAAAGCTTCAAAAGAAAAGCTTCCAAAACAACAGAAGTGGAGAAGCCGCTGAAGAGTCTTAGCGAATCGGACACATGTATGTACAAGGGCAGGCGGGCGTAAGTAGATGACGGAAATGCACAAAAATGAAAGGAAAGCAAGAGAGAAGCCAAAAATATTTCCACAAGAGTTCAACTCCGGGAAAATCCTTCGAGCAAGGCTGTGCTCTCGCGTGCGTGCGGCGACAAGGATAACACCTAGAGAACCAGAACGAAAGGGGCAAAGCAGGAGAGAAAGGAACCACAACAACAGAGAACCGTTGAAAGAGAAAGGCAAAGAGAAAATGGATTTAACGAAAGAAGAACAGAAGAGAAGACAATGTCGTCGAGAAGAAGAAGAGGAACAACAGCAACTGACGAAGAATTCGTGAGAAACAGAGTGTACAATCCAAGGACAACACTAAAACCTTGACAAAAACAAAACCGACAACAACGCTCGTTCAATACAAAGAAGAAAAGATGATATCAAAACCGAAGGAGCTTAGAGAAAACAAAACACTAAGCGAGAAACAACAGACAGCATGAGAACCAATACAAGCAACGAACACACAACTCCGAAGCTTGCAATAGAGTGAGTGTTTTTTATTTTTTTATTTTGGGCTTTGTGGTTTCAAAATCTGTGGAACGAAGAAGAACCAAAACCACAAAAGAAACAAACAAATAAACAGACGCTTAAAGAAGAAGAAGAAGAAGAAAGCTTCAATCTTGCGAACTCACCTCTCCCGCACAAACACGAACACCACAAAACAAAACTGAAGAGCAAAGTACCCACCAGCACGGAAGCGCACCAGCACCAACAACAACGAAACTATGAACCCCAATTAGTGCCCCTGGCATTAGTGTTGCAACAACAACAGCAACGGCAACAGAAGAAACTCGAAGACCGGCGCACAAACAGCAACAACACACTATAAAAGGGGAGCTGTCGAGCCCGGAGGGCTCAAGGGCTTTTTTGAATAACGAAATTCTTTCTGGCTTTTTTGTGGCTTTTTATTGACTTTTCTTTTGTTTTGGTTGCGTGGATTTGCCACAGGAAACGCCTGGCGATTTTTATGGGGGCATTTTTATGTGGCTTTTTATTGGGTTGTTTTTCTTTTCTTTTTTTTTTCTTTTCCTCTTCCCGCGACCGCATGTTCCTTTGGGTTGCGTGGATGTGCCGAGGCTTTTGCTAAAACGCGTGGCGGTTTTTTTGGCCATTTTTGTGGCTCTTTATTTTTAGAATTTCACCTCCTCCAATGAGTGATTTGTTTTTTCGTTGGGTGGGTTTTGCCGACGCCTTTGGTGAATGGCGTGCCGAGTTTTATTTGGGCTTTTTTGTGGCTTTTTATTGGGCCGTTCTTTTTTATTCTCCCCTTGTCCCTTGAGTGGTTTTTTTTGGGTTGCGTGGATTTGCCGCGGGCTTTGGTTTTTTTTTTCCTCCCTTTCCAAAAGATTGAAAATTTCAAATCTGGGGTAAGTACCTACTTACCGACCTACCTAATACCTATGTTTTGTCCCACTAGGTAGGCAGGTAGGTACCTCTCTATCTAAAGTGGAAAGTTTTAGGCGTTTGTTTTTTTTGGGCTGCCCGTTACACAACGTAAAAGTCCAATATGGGGCTGTTCCAAGGTTGTGGAACTACCTAATAACTAGGTACCTATGGGGCATTGGTCTGGAGTCTGGAATTGTTGTTCAAGAATATCCATTGGATACACCTATATTGATTCTTGGTAAATTTAAGATTCTTCGAAAACATTTCTTTGGTAGATCTAGATTTTCAAAAGATATTTAGTAAAGTGTAAAATTTTTCTGAACATTTTTTTTTGGGGGTAGGTTTAGATTTTCTAAACATTATTTCTGGTAAATTCAATAATTTAAAATATGGCAATTCTAAAAAAACATTCCTTGAAATATGGCGACTTGAGGCCATAATTCCCAAAGAAAATCTTTTAATGAATCACAGCCCCCTTTATTTTTGTCACCAAGTGCCAAAATTTTGCAAAAGAAATGATATCATGAATCACCCAATACTAATAAAATTGAAAAATAGTAGGAGTCATTGTGGTTGTTAGTTTGTAGATTGGAAGGTGGGTATGAGATCATCCTTCTAATTAGTGAAATCAATTAAAATTGTTTAGAAAAACACATTTAATAATTCTTCATAACTACTTAGTCATATCGATTGATTTGCTCTTTCTTTTTTCATTTTGTTTTCTTGGTTAATGAGGATGAAGAGTGACCGAATCCAAGGCTCTTTCTATCATTGTTGTCCTTTCATTCTACATTTTTAATATCTATAGTGCAATGTGTGAAAGTTTTTGTGCCATTTTGTCATGTCTTTCAGTTTAGGGTTTATGTCTTAAGGTCACTTTTGTGTTGGGTGGTTTTATTGATATTGTTTTAGCAATGAAGCTTCAATTAAAATATTTTGTTTTTTTTTTTGTCATTGTTTCTCATGTAAAAGTTTTGGTCGTGTCTTAAGGTGCAATGCAAGCTTTTAAAATGTGGGATGATTATCAAATTTTCACTGGTGAATTTTCTTGCAAGTATGGAGATGTATTAAGGTTTTTCATGATTGGTTAATTATGCAAGTTTGATATGTTTTAACATTGTAATTGTTTTGTTTGATGTCAAGCATTGAAGGCAATTTTCCTTAAATAAAAAAACTCATTTCCTCACATGAGCTTTTAGCACAATTGAACTAACACATTCTTTATATCTAAGGTTTTCATGTCCCATTAGATTATGTTGGGTCAAATGGTTTCTTCTCATAATTATGGTTTCAAATTTCAATATTTTGTATTCCAAAGTCTATAATGTAAGGATGACATTGTTGGATAAGTAGATGAAATAGAAAGCCCCTTTTGTGAAGAACCCATGAAAATGATGATGGAAATGATAATAAAAGTTCAAAGAAATTGTATGTATGCTCCACTTGTTTATCCATCCTACCTTTGTACTTATTTTGAGCGACCATAAGGATTTCACAATGAAAGTGGTATGTGTAGAGAAATGAATAAAAGATCTTCCTTATAAGCAATATTAATTGCATAACAAGGGGAAGAAGGACAAAAAAGGTCATCAAATATTTAAGTTGAAGAGGTTAAGCCTAAGAAAAACAAATAATAAACCAATTGAAAATCCAAACCTTTTGTTTGTTTCTCTAAAATATATATGTGACATTTTGCTAACAACCATAATCCATGATCCTTCAAATCTATATTAGAAATTAATAATGATTTGATAAAATTTACATTTATATAAGTTTTAAAATGTTTTTTTGTGTGTGCCATAATCTTGGAATGTCATTCAAATGTGACAAATATAACTCCTTGCTCATCAAGTAATCAAACATCCCATAGTTAGAGCCAATTCTTTACCCAAATATCCTACATGCAAATTCCTTGTAAATTTAGATATTGTAACATAATGAAGTCTTCATGAGCAAAGTGAAAACAAGGCATGTGTTTCAAGCAATGACCACATGCCAACATAACAACCTCATTTGCATCATTTTGGATCAATAACTCTTGTAACAAAGATTATAATTCTTGCTTTCCATCAAGTTTTCAAATGTTTAATGGTGAATGATCATAAGATGTGTTCATATAATTCCCAATGTTTCCCTTACAAGTTTATCAAAACTATAACCTCATAATTCACATCCATGAGAGATAGAGAGCTAATAAGGAAAAAACATTGAAAACCATATTTTGCTACTAATAATATCCCATGGATTTTTCAATTTCACTTGCACATAAAATGATTGCCAAGTGATTTTTATAGTTGATTGAACTATATTAAAGTTGAAGAAAATTCGACAATTTGTTTTCCATCTAGCTTTGAAAAAATGATTATTTTCATTTACACCAAGTTTAGGCCAAGTAAGAGGAAGGGAATTTTATCTTTTTACATGACAATACTTAATGTTCTCACTAAATTTAACAAATGATTTATGAATTGAAACCCCACAAATTTCGAAACACCCTCCTTACAATTGTAGCTAATAGCACAAAACAGATGAAAGAATGGAATTTGGTTCATAACAAATAGGAAATTTGCAATGTAAAATGAACCTAATGACTGAAAGCCTTGCAATTGGACCCATTGTCTTTAGAAATGCATAACCTGAAACTAGCAAAAATGAAATCTCGAAAATCCAAAATCCTCTACCCATGTGAACACAAATGTTTGATCTAAGACAGATTACACACTTTACAACAACAACATAATTTCCTACCACGTTTTGAAAATTGTCCATTTTTGCAAAGGAAGTAATAAACAAAAGTCGTGTTTGGTTGGCATTTTCAGTTTGGGTTTAAGTTTCTCTTGCTTGTAATTTGTGCTTCTTGGTTTGGATCTTTTGGGATCTTGATGTTCCCAACAAGTTCCCATTAAGTTTTCAAAGTGTTTTACATCAAGTTCCCTAGGTTTAAAGATGTGGAGTACTAGAAAATTATGTCAAACATGGTAACCATTAAAAAACTTATGATCAAAGTTGGCCCGCCCGGGATGGAGGCTAGAAAGAGAGACCCCAATGTGGTGCGCTGCTTCAGTCCCCACCCAGGTGGAGCAGACTGACATAGAGAACACTAAATTGATGGGCCAGGTGATGGGGGTCAATGTGGGTTCTCTGCCACACAAAAGGGATAGGTAGTAAAGATACTCAAAGCTGCAGAGGAGAAGAGGCTCCTTCCCAAAACTTTCTTGCCTGTCACCCACACAAACATTAATTAGTAATGAACACTTTTTAAAAAAAAATTCCTCAATTCCTACCATGGGTTTTGTTTTAGAAATTTGTGATGTAAAAAATACACAAGGAAACTCACACAAACCCCGTGTGTGTGTGTGTGTGTGTGTGTGTGTGTGTGCCACCACACTGGCAATCATCCACCAGAGAAATTAGCCAAATTTGGCTACACATCAGAGAGGAAAGTAAATTTTTAAAAAAATCCTGCCTATATATTGGCGACCTGCTGAAACTTATTGTCTAAATATGGTGATTATTATTATTATTTTTTAAACCTCAAAATTTGGTGACTTTCACAATGAATCCTTTGTATTAGTCATCATGGATATCTTTTAGTGGGCAAGGTGTGAAATCCACCCAAAAAAAGAGCTATTCCTACCCATCAAAAGAACCCAATAATATTCTCATGACACAATGCAAGAACACACTCACTTACGGGCAGTCAATTGAAAAATTCAAGTCTCTGTAAGTTAAGGTTGATAGTTGATACCTACCCTCATATATGTTGCCATGAATCAGTCTCATGAAGGAGCCAGAGGCTTTCCCTTAAACAAAGGGATGACCTTTTTGGGGGTTTAGGGTTTAGGGTGGGTGCTTTCTGAACAGACTTGCCCATACCAATAATAATGGTTTTAAGGAAGTATCTATGGTATGTTTTTAAAACAATTTCCCTGCCCTAAACTCAAGTTCTGGACCACAAGTACAAGAGGACTCAGGAGCCTTTGCACAGAGTACGGCAATTTTGTACTTCAAAAATATGAAAATCTCTCCAAACTCGACACCTCAAGTCCCCCCAAGTCTCTTTATTGTTGTTATTATGGTATTTTCATGAATGTTTGTTACTTGGCTGTCTCAGACAATAGGTGTGTTCATTACAACCTGCCTGATAGCACCTCAGTTATTATCCCATATTGTTTGCCCATAGATTCACTTCCATGTATATAAATTGTAAAGGGGCCATTGAAGGGTTGGTTGTGATGCCCTTTGTGAGAATTTGAATATCAATGGAGCACAATTACTGCTTACCCAGCACTGAAAATTGTGGATCCTAACATGGTTAGAATTAAAAACGCTTCCGAGTTACTGAGGTTATGGTGTGACATATGTAATGTATATATATGCACCCAAAGAGGCCTAGAATTTTTTTTCCATTTGGGCAAAAGGTGGTGAGGAGGTGATGGCAGATGGGATTTCTTTGGAGTTTGGTGTTCGTGATGCATTTCACACGGTTCTTTCATGTTCTCACCAAGTACCCAATGGTTATTTATTATGTTCCCAATTTGTTCCACAAGTTCCCATTAGTAACACACACTATCTCATATGTTTTGCCCAAACTCTTCTTGTACACTATATAGGTTGCTCAAAAGAGAAGACTAGAAATATTTTGTCTATTTTGGGAGTAGTGAAAGTTTGCTCAACACGTTTACAAGAGTATGCGATGTGAACAGATTCTATTTTAATAGGCTGCCAAAGTGGTTTGTTTTTCAGTCGTTCACCATTCAAATAGGTCCATTGCCCCAAAAAAACAACAAAATAAAATTCTTGAACCCTCCCCCTCACCCGCCCCCCCCCCAACTTATTAATAATAATCACATTAACATAACGATGTTGAATGTGACAAAAATAATATTGCTAGAGGCCTAAATAGGGGGCATAGGTGGAGTTGCTTTTAGCTGCACTTGAATACTCTTAATACACAATACCTTGGATGAAGTACATCCTTTTAAGTAGTGTGAAATTGAAAGTGAAGTGCGGACCTGTTAAACGTTAATAGAGTTATCCATAATGTCACCCTGTCTTTGTGCCTGCTTTCACCCCCTATCCCCTCTATCAGTGGTATCCGCAAAATAATGGATTTTTTTCAAATCTTAGTATGAAATGCTGAAACTCAGCATTTATTGCACAAAGTTCAAGACTAATTACAGTAGTTGTACAGGTAGCAGCAGCAAAAATATATGCAAAAGTGGATATGTGTAGCAGAAGTGGAGGCGCTCAGGAAACAAGGAAAGACAGGATGCAACTCAGCTTACCACCAAATTTGATGGAAAAACTAGTTTGGGTCCCAGTTATTTTGCTTTGTAAATTTTCCTTCTCAGTTACGTGTTTGATCAGCTGTTATGCTGAAACTGGCCATTCTCGCCCCCTAATCACGAAACTTTACAGATAACTCTAATATGCATAGGTATATGATAAGATCTCCACAAGTAAAAGGAGAAATAAAAGAAAATGATTATTTTTTATTGGCCAGTCATAATTATGTTGGCCCAGGTGGTGGCAATTAAGTAGTCTCTGAATTTATAATGTCAAGTTTTCATGTTTACAGATGTGGGAAAGGGAAATAATTAACACTCCGCGTTGGATGTGGTAAATTATTGGTAATTTGGGGCGGGTCTGAGACTCTGAGTCCAGATATTCTTAAGTTGTTTCGTTTCCACCTTCTTGTGTTGGTGGGGGGAAGATGGCTGCTGTTTAGCCGATCTTTGGACACATTGACAAAGTCGTGCACGGGCTGAGATTATCAAATTTTAATGTTGTTATGTCTGGCATGCTGTGGACCTAACAGTTGCTGAATTGTGCAAGAGAGTTGAAGACTGCTGATGACTTTGTGTTAAGGAGAGAGAGAGAGTGCTTTTTTTTATTGGCATGTGTTGAGAGTTTTATTATTACCTTAGTATCTAGGCTGGTTAGGGCCTAATTAATTAATTTCTTTTTGGAATTGACTTTTTTTTAATAGAAATACATGCCAAAAATCTGAAAGAAGCTCTCCAGCAACACACTAGCTTCAATAATTAGTATTGCCCAATTGTAAAATATTATTATTTTTACTGCCAAACATTAATGAGAAAGAAATAAAAAAGACTAGGCATCTTGCAGCTGAACCAGCCAAGGTACTATGATACATAATTAATTTGCGGATCATTTTATAGCTACCCCACACGGAGAAATAGATTGTGTAGGTCGTCAATGTTTCTAGCACACTTTCTCTCAATTAGGATGGTTTGGACATTTGGACAGAAGAAGCAGCAGCTCTTTGTTTGGGTACCAAGTGCCCATTCAAAAGCTGTGGCTGTTGATGTTATCCATCCAATTTCCTTTGGGCAAATAGAAAATTGGGTGACTTGAGGAAAAAATACATATTAATGGTGAAATTATTGAATTTTGTTTAAGCAAATTAATGGACATTGGCAACTCTATCAGTGAACTTTACACCATCATTGCAGGTGAGGGCTCTTTAGGGTTACTGATCTTTCAGGTTTCTCATCCCTTTCTCTTTTCTTTCTTTCTTTCTTTCTTTCTTTTAATTTAACGTCAATACTCGGACCAGAGTATTCGATGTGCTTCTTGTGTGTGGTGGGGGCTCTGAAACTTCATTTGTTCCTTTGTCCCTTAGTCACCCACTTTGGGTATTGCTCTTCTAGCTTGGACTTGAGTCCTCTCTCTCTCTCTCTTTGTTCCTTTTGCTGGGTGTTTTGTTTTATGAAGTTTGTCAGGGAAGAGGGAGAAGATGGGTCCATTAGACTTGGGAAAGTCAAAAAGTCATGTTTCATGGAAATTAAACATGCTTAGCATACTGCAATCAGATTATCCCTAATGTTTGACAAACACATCTATTTGACTTCATATCGTGTGAAAAGCCTTTCCTTATTGGCCATATTATTGGTATCATTAATGTGGATGGGGAAATGCATATGGTGTGAATGTTTTGATCCGTTCATCCATTCTTTCATATGACCTATAAAACTGGAGGAAATTGTTTCTCTTATTAGTTTCTTTTTTTTGGGTGGGGTGCATGGATGCAGGTTAGATCTTTTGGATCAAATATCGATTTCCATACACCCTCATTTCCTATTTCTATTTTCTTCAAAAGGTAACTTCCCATTTGTTATTGCACATTTATAATCATGTGCCAATTTACATAATATCTTGTGTATCAATTGGAACTTAACTTACAGACTTTTTCTTCATAGTTTATGATTTCTTTTATGTTATTTTAACAAACAAACTATCAAATTTCTTGCCACTCATCAAAACTATCTGTTTCCCAAGTGCTATTTCCTATGATTTCGGCTCCAATTGCTTTGCTTGACACCTCACATTGCCACAAAATAAAACATGTTTGAAACATGAAGACCGGAACTTGACATGTTGCAACCCATGAGATAAATGTCTAATTTAATTTCTCAAGGAAAACATACCACACCCATTTAGAGTTGTGGTATTTCAAACTCTAGGATGGTACAATCCCTTGGCACAAACCATGTGTGAAAGTGACTAGAAGACATTAACAAAATGGTACGCACTAATACTTGCATGAACTCAATGGGACTCTCTTTAGAGCTATAATGCATACTCTGCTCCTCCAAGCGGAAGCAACAAGGGATGATCTCTTTGTACAATGCCAAACATATTGTCCTAATTGTGACCTTTTAAGGTGCATTCACACTTGGTGTTTGGGACTCTAGTGTTGAGTCCCCTAACACCATGCTAGCCATTTAGGACTTATACCTACTGACCATGAACATTTTATGTTACAAGCTACCATTCACTTAACATTAAACTATCACCCATTTAACATTGGGTGCCACCTGGATGCCACCTAGATTTTCATTTAACAATGAATTAACATCAAGTGTGAATGTCACCATTATTGTTATTGTGATAGGACGTATCACCATATTACTTTTTTACCTCGCCCATTTTGCCAGAAATTCAAATGTAAGGAAAAAGCATGAGAAAGTTGTGAAAAAATCAAACGGTTGAAAACCTAAAGTGAAAACCCATTTCCACTTGCCTTCCATTTTCACTCTTAAACCCCCAATTTTTTAAAAAAGAAACAAGCATCACGACACCATGTAAGTCCCTACTCTGGTAGGGCATTATGACCCCATACTCAGTTTCTGGCTGCAACGCTGTGACAGCACGGGCGTCCCCAGGATACATAGCAGCTTCCTATACATTTGCACCTGACCTGTCAGTTTTCAGAGGCAACACGGTAAACACCCACCTGGATGGAACTTCATAGGGAAGGAACTTAACAACCCTAATAACAAAAAAAAATTACATCAATCTTTTTTTCACTCACACACTCTCTCTCTCTATATATATATCTATAGAGTATGATATTTATTTATTTATTTATTTATTTATAATTCCTTAGATTGCATTTGCCTGTAGAGAATGGCTGTTATTACTTCATTATATGTGTTCCTGGGTGGTGCATGCTGTAGATAGTGCTGAGTAGTACAAAAGAGCACTGCAGACAAGGAACTTTCGGAAGAAGTTGTATCCGAATCAGAACAGTGGATAGAAAAGCTGAAGAAGTTATTGTTGTTGTTATTATCATCATTCTACTACGGGTGGCAAGTTTACACAAGTCATGGATGGAGAGTTTTTTTAAAAAGTTCTGGCCACAATGAATCTGTCGCTTGTTCATTTGTGCCATTCAAAAACACTTTTTTTTTTAAAAAGTACATAAGTGGACATTTTCTTTAAACAAAGTCTTTGTTCAAAACATTCAAAAGTCTTAACTTATTTTCAGAAAATTGGTCATGTGCACAACTTCAACTTGAGGTCACACTCTCTCTCTCTCTCTCTCTCTCTCTCTCTATTGCTTATCAAAGGGCAATGAGAGAAGAGCTGATGAGCAACTGCTTGCCACCTGTTGCCAGATATGAAAAAACCATACCCTGACAAATAAGCTTTGCCTGCCTGCCGCACCTTTAGACAACAAATGGAGACAAGCAACTGGCTGGAGGGATTCAGGTTTTCAAACCACCTCCTTTCCAGCACCAGCAGCACCACCACCACCAGCAGAAACCACAACTATACATCTACTACCTATTAGGAACACTTATACAACACTTTCCTCAAACACCTCATTGTATTGAGGTGGCATACAAGTGTCCAATGGATGGTTGCCACCCACCGCTTTCTTCCGCCTCACTCATCAACATATAAGAGTGAGTAGGATGAGGACTAATTTATCTATAAAGGAAGGTGAGTTTGTTTCTTTGGTTTGTTTCATGAGATCTCTTAAACCACCAAGCTCCCCCTCACTATGTGCTTCATACTCTTAAACCATGACATCAGCCCTCGTTCTACCTCTTGGTATGGTCGGAAAGCCCTTGATGAGTAGTGATGCACCTAAGGTGGATCTCTTAAACTACTAGGTCCCCCCCCACCATGCTCTTCGTACTCTTAAACCATTAGGCCCCTCACTCTGCCTCTTGGTATCAGTGGAAAGCCCTTGATGATGAGTAATGGCGCACTAAGGTGGTTTTCAAGGAAAACATTTCTGAACATGCCATATTTAGGCAATGGATTCTAGCAAGTGGCCAAATTTCTCATTTCCTCTCTTAGCTGTAGCCAAATTTGGCTAATCCCTCTATTGTGGATGGTTGTCAGTGTGGTTACATCACAAAAAAATAATTAAATTATTAATTAGTTCTTTTTAATTACAAAATCCCTGATCATCTTGCCCATTAATTGCCAAATTCCTAATTGAAATTTGAGCTTTGTTTCAAAATCAGCAAGGCCAACTAAAACAAAAATCAATGGAATCAAACTTGACCCAACAAAATCCAAGATTATATTTGATCAAAAGAGTTGTACTAAGTAAGAGTAGTCTATACAGTTCAAATAATCTATTGATGATGAGACCTTTTTGCCCAATATTGCCATTTAAGGTGGTCACATTCCATCTACTATCTAGAACATGCATTTGTGGAGAACCTTGGTTGAGATCCAGCCAAATGGAAGGGGAGGGTTTAGGGTTTAGGTTTAGGGTACTCCTTCCTTTGACTACTCAGCAAGACTAAGTTATGCCTCTTGGCTCAAGTTACAATGTGTAGGTGGATGCCCTGGTAGTAGGGCATTATGGGACGTAATGATCGAGGCTGGGCAGTACAGTGGGTCCTCCCACCATGTAGACTTGCCTTGTGCAAAGGGCATTCTGCAAAACAAAATGCCCACCAAGAGAGTGTTGGGCGATTGCTCAACCAGAACGTCATTCGGAGTTGAGCCGACTATTAGAAATAGGAACAGACCCTCCATGGTGATACCCTCCATGGTTATTATGGTAGTTTCTCAAGACTCACAATCATGGTTCTCAACATAACCCATTCTAAACCCATTCTAACTATTCCCACTCTAACCACAGTTCTCAACATAATTATGGTTTGAGAATTTTTGAAAAACACGGTCCAAAGAGCCAGGGGTTTTTTGAATTGTAATAGGGTTTTTATTTATTTATTTATTTTGGGCTATTGAATACCCAAGCTCATTGCAGTTCTCAGCTTATGATGATCTAGAAGCTGAGAAGTGGGATATCACAAGAAAAACGTGAAAAAAAAATTTGTGCAGCCCTAAAGCCTACATCTTTAGTTGGGAAACAAGTGCCACCCTCTTAACCCAAAGAACACACCAAAGTAACTACAAACAGCACCTGTCCTCCAACAAAAGAAACCCATCTACCACTTGTCATGTGTGTGCTTGAGACACTGAGGAAGAAAGCCCAATCTCTTGAGGTCATATTGCTTCTTGTCATGGAAGCTCAATTGCAAATTGGTGGCATCTATAACACATTCCTATTTTCATCTCATGGATGAAAGAAATCTCTTCTCATATGTTTGAAACTAATTTACTAGAGTACCTACCTGTACTAGGTTTTTTTTTTTTTTTTTTTTTTTTTTTTTTTTTTTCTTTTTTTTTTTTTTTTTTTTTTTTTGTTTTTTTTTTTTT
>Ga0116231_10003271_pt1 | contig 33790 bp, 10 predicted proteins | sample S1TSphgellanicum_2_FD_89695 | JGI IMG/M metagenome (GOLD analysis project Ga0116231, IMG submission 89695) | Host-associated microbial communities from peat moss isolated from Minnesota, USA - S1T2_Fd - Sphagnum magellanicum MG | ecosystem: Host-associated > Plants > Peat moss > Unclassified... | reverse complement strand
TTACTTTGCGGCTACTATATTAAATGCTGAGATTCAGCATTTCGCACTGAGTTTCAGCATTTCATACTGAGATTTAATAAACTTTCCTTACTTTGCGGCTACTATATTAAATGCTGAGATTCAACATTTCGCACTGAGTTTCAGCATTTCATACTGAGATTTAATAAACTTTCCTTACTTTGCGGATACCACTAAAAGAGGGGTTAGGGGGTGAAAGACAGGGTGAAGACAAGGTGACTTTACCGATATCTTTATTAGCTGCTGTGAGATTGGCGGTAGTACTATAGCGTCTGCCCAGCGAAACTGGCCAAAACGGACTTCCAGCCTACGCAGCACAAATCCGGCTAACTTGGAGCATGGTTAATATGGCCTTGGCACATGCACATCTAAGCCCCCCCTGAAGTCCCTGCTTTTGCCCCCCACTTTGCCCCTAAGGTTAAAAAAAAAAAGCTAGTATTTTTACTAATATTAGTTTATTTCTAATATTTGTAATATAAAATAATATTAGTTCTAATATTTCTAAATATCAGTTCTAATATTTACCCTAATATTTTAAGAGGGGTAAAAAATAGAACTCCCTTTTAAAAAAATAAAAATCATATTAAGGTTTTATTTTTTCTACAAGATATTCAATTTTAGAGTTCAGTTTGTCTTTTGGGTTTTAGCATTTTGAGAGCTTTCTGATTTTTTAGGTTTTTAATATTTTGTCTTCTGTGATTTTGTGAGTGTAAAGCTTGCAACAAGTTTTAATTATTTATATTTGAATTTCATAGTTGGTGTTTTGCAATGAATTCAATGACAATTGACATTGTATTATTGATTTATTTTTTATTTTTTTGATCGTGTTGAGATTTTGAGAATTAATTATCATAAGACATAAAAAATTGATTCAAGTGAAGAATTTATTCTCGGAGTTCAAAGTACCATTAATTTTCATATAATATCTATTATTATTATTTTTAACACAAGGTGTGATTGGCTGCACTTGCTATTTTTCCCAAAATATTTCCTACAATTCGTATTGTTGTTCAATGAATGGATTACACTCTAGCTAGAATTCCAATAGATTTTCTACCTTTCATCATAGAAAGGTGTAAAAAATGTTTACATGTTCACCCTGAGAATATGTCACCATTTTCTCACACTTGAAATCTTAGGGCTTACATATAATCTATTTATTTTAGTAGCCACCATTTGGTATGCATCTTGCCTATTGCCCTAAGTATAAGCCTTTTTGTTATTTTTTTAATTCATCAATTGTGAAGCCGTCTTGCACCTAAAATTTAAAACCAATTTCTCCCATGCATTTTGCTCCTTTTTGTGGATTCATGTTGTTGGTTAGCCCTTGATTTATCCTCTAAGGATTCATGACGTCAAACTCCCTTCTTATGATGGGTGTAATCATGGTTGAGGTATAATAACAGGAACCATGACATCCATTTGTCTTGTGTCATGAGTCCTAAATCAAGTGCTTAACAAAATGAATGTTTTCAAATGTTAAACAATGAAAGAGGGATATGTATGTTTAGGCTTTCAACTAATATATGTTATAATGAATAATTCAAAGCAATTGAACAAATTTTGTATGTTTTATTCAAATATAAACCAAAAAGGAATGTACTATTACTTAGACATTCTAGAATGACATACTTTCAATTAGAGTGCCAAAACCCTATTAAAAAATCAAATAATGTCTTTTTTTTTAATACCCATATCTCCTATACTTTTTTCCAAACCTTTGGAATGTAAATTTTTAATTAACAAAATTAACATGATTATCCTTATTAAAGCATCCGTTTTATGAAAAAATCCAATTCTATCATCAATTCCACAAAATTTGATGATTTACCATACTAAAAAAATTATGCCATTGTATAGAACATATTTTATTCTATTTATGATTAAAATATGGAACAATTTGAACAAATATTGCTAGTCCTATTGAGTCAACTTTGATAAAACTATGTAATGGGCATAGTTCTTAAACCATCTTTCAAGACATTTAAGGACATGTTTTAATCATCCAAATCATAAAAAATCACCACCATTTTAATATAAAAAAATGTGAATATTTAATGAAAAAAACAATATACCAAATAAATTACTTCATAAATGTAATGGTCATTCAAAGTAATATCTTGAAAGTGATTTTGGGGTGATACATTCCTTTTGTGTACCCTAACCGTGATTACACCTTGATCCATTTTGTAGGGGGGAGTTCATAGTTGAAAATTTAAGCCCAAAGTTTGGCTCTTGGACATGTGTTGTTGAAACCCTAAACATTTATGATGTCGATTGTCAATTGTGTGTTGATTTGAAATGTGTAATATGGTAATCTATAAGACCATGGACCAAATAGCCCAAAAATCAAACAAAAACTCTCAAAAATTACAAAGGGGAAGGTAGTTTCCCATGATTGCCATGGGGAAAGCAACCTTGCCTTCCAACATAAAATTAAAAAAGTGAAATAAAAACAAAATCAATTGAAATTTCTAATTATTCATTGTGAAGGTAGGAAGGTAACTATATTTTAACCCCACATTTTAATAATTGGGAAAGTTGTTGGTCGGGTAAGCCAATAAGCAACTTGTGATTTCCACCAAATTACCTTACCTTCATGAACTATTACCTTCCACCAATTTGTCTACAAACTATTCCTATTGTCTTGCAACAATTACCTTTTAACATGCTTCCCTACTCCAAAGAGCTAATTTTATGTATAACATAGTTAAGTATAATAAACTAATATGAGAACTACAATATTCTACATCAAATTATATTCAATTACTATCATACTAGAAAGTAAGTATAATGAGAATAAAATAAAACAAAATTCTACCACATGATACACACAAGGTTCTTTAGTCTCTACACACATTTGCATTACTCTTTTTTCATATAACATTATCCGTTGCATTCCTCCAAAATTCCATACAAAAATGGTAAGTGGTCCATATCCAAATCCCCCTTTCACAAGACCACACAAGGTCCACACTTCTCCCACCAAAATAGGCTCTCGTATCCTAATTCATTCATAAATCCCTCATGGTGAATTATAAACAAATATTAATCACCCATTTCAATGGATCAATTAATCCTAATGGCTTCATCCTTAGGATAGACTAAGGGGTGATAAGTAATCTATCACTAATGACTATCTAGTTACTAGGATGCCCATATGACTAATTAGTCTAGGTGGAATTTCTACCTTTAACATGCTCTTACAATGAAAATTACAATTCTATTATTTTGAAGTGGTCTATTGTGGCTAAAAACACTACCTCATTCCAAAAGGAAATGTCTCCCTTGAATTGGATGTTGGCCACCTTGTTTACACAATCTCTAGTTGAGAGTTTGTGCAACTACAATAATGTTTAGTTGTGGATTAACTTTGGCAAAAAATGCCTTTATGCTCCTTTTGTGAGTTCATGGCATCCCTATCCTAAAAAACTACACGTTTGGGGAGGCTATGCTAAATTGGTCCTTTTACATTAGGGGAGTTTGGAAGATTCAATGGGGCTATTGTCCCAAAGCTTAGGTTTATGAAAACTTTGCTCTATTTGCTAAATCATTCTTTGGGTCAACTCATGGGTTTTTTGTAATCATGTTTAAATTAACCATGCTTGGATGTCTCCCTATATTTTGACCAAGGAATTTGATGTCATGATCAAGAGGTTGTTGAAACAATATGGGGCATGGCTCCAAGAATGATGTTTTGGATTGGCTAGAAACATCATCTTTTCCTTGACTTGGATTATTGCAAAAATATAATAAATGTTACCTCTAATTACACATGCTTACCATTTATATGTCAAACTTGCATCTTGGCACTACATTAAGGGTCTAACTTTGTTTTTAACATTAATAATGATTTCCTTAAGTTCCATGGCAACTTAATTTGTCATATGCATTAAACTTGATTTTCCCAAGAATTAATCCTTTTTGGTTATCACTTGAAACAACTTACGGGCTTGAAGACAAAACTTTTTCTTTCCATTAACATATCTAAGTGTGATGTTTTGATTTTAGCCTTGATTGTAATTGAGAGAATGCATGCCTTTCTAATCCATGTCTAAAGGTTTTGTTCCAACTCCAATGTTTGCCAAGAGTTACTTGATAAGTTTAAATTCTAATTATAAGTCTATACTTCTTGATTTTGGTCTAGTAAGGTGGGATGGTTGAAGGGAACCACCTTTATTCTTGTTTTTGCCATATGCTATTATCTTCCATGTGAGGTTAGGGGTTTCTTCTACTTCTTGTTGAGATGCATGGGCAAGATTGAAATGTTCTATTTCTATGTCATGGGCTATTGCCCAAACATGTTGAATTGGTTGGCTTCTCCTATGTGTTGATTTTGTTAGTTGTGAATGAATAAAATGCTTTTGCCTCTTTGTTGCCAAGCTGTAAAAGGGGTTACTAACTCTAACAATGGGAAGTTTATCTCAAAGAAGACCTTGTGATTTGTTTGGGCCAATTTTTCCTTTGGGGGGTCCTTTTTGCAAGGCCAATTTTGAGGAACGTCACCCACTTTCTTTTGACTTTTGCTTGGCTTTTCTAGATGGGGTTGCCTCTTGTTTTTTAGCTATGCTTGGATGCATGTGTTGTTGGCAAGTTTTTAATGATTTTGAACTAAGTTTTTGTTAGTAGGTAGAGACACATAGGGTGGTCAATAGCCCTACATTTGAGACATCAACTAATTATGTAGACTAGTTGTAGTTTAAAGTCTCCTTTTTTATCCACATGAAGTAGGACAACCGATTGAAATAACTTGCTTAGTTGCTCCACTAACACCTTTGTCCTTGGGCCCAACATTTTAGCCTTTTCAAACTCTAAGTTGTCAATGAATTGGACCATCCTTATTTGGTTACAAATTGATTTCTATATGTTTATATCCTCATGAATTGGCTTAACCCCACGGTTTAAATCCAAATTGGGTGATCTAGGTTTTCATTTTCTTTGGAATTAAATGAAAACAAATGTGGTTTCTAACTAAAAAAGGCGATGGGTTGGTTTTCATACTTGTGACCTAAATGGTTTGATGTAGATGTTTTGCCTTGTTCCTTTTCAAATTGTATCTCAAAGAATCTTTTTTCCTTCTTTGTCAATTGTTTGAAAGACTTATGCAATTTATCATTTGCCCAACTATTCAATATTTTCATTCTAACTAGTGAGTCTTTTTTCAAGGTTTGGCATTGCGTGCTAAGGTTTGCTAACGCCTCTTAGGGAAAAGTAAATCTTAGATCTTAGCTTTTATTTCCTCTTGAAAGAATTATTGTTGTGTTGTGACAATTGTTTCTATTTACATCATGGTTAATCCTCCTAGGCCTAAGGGGTTTAACTAATGTTGTGGCATCTTTGTTTGTAGAAAAAGGTGTGATAATTTTCTCTTGACCTTTACTATGGCTATAGGAGGCAAATTACATTTGTCATTTTGATGTGTTGTCCTTATTTTCATGGTCTTGGTTTGAACCCACGACATCATATCCAAGTCTTTCAATGTTGCTATATTGTCCTATCTAAAAGCCTCCATGCCTTCTTAAATCATATTTAAAACTAAAATGGGGAAGGCTTTCTTTTGGTGTTATCTATCATAAAAACATGATTAGACTTTTCAAGAAATGACATATCTTCAAACCTCATTCTACAACTTAATTTAGATTTTTCTTATTTTCCTTGTGGACGACATTGATCTCCTTCTCATTGATGTTCTACTCCCACGTTTCCTTTTATATGGATCCTTGTCCCTCTATTAGTGCCATTCATTGAGTTAAAAGACTCCATTCTATTGATATTCCAATTGTATAGGTTAAGTTTCTTAATGTTGATCACACACTTTTTAAAGATTGGACTACCTTTTGAAGTGTTTATGTAACCCCCTTTCGAAAGCTCCTTGTTAATTTTTAAAAAAAAAAATTACTTAAAAAAATCCCATGTAGGTTGAAAAGTGATTTAAAAAAACCATCAAAATTAAAATTAAAAAAACCACAAAAAGTTTGTATTGTTGAGAATAGGAAAAAAAATTACACAAAATTTTACATTGTTACAATATTTTTAAATGAATTATGACCTTTTCAAAGGGTTTTGTGAAAAAAAAATTCAATTTTTTTGCCAAAAAAACAATGAAAAAAGCTAAATTCACCACATTTAGCATATGTGGTCCTACATGTAACTAAAAAGTAGTAGGGTTATTAAAAAAAATTAGCTTCCCATATTGTTGCAACCCCACTATGAGGGAGTTGTGAGGTTGCCACTCGCACTCCTGAAAATGGGACTTGGGAGTCCTCTGGGACTCCCAAAAACTTAGAGCACGATTGTAGGGGTCAAAACACCTTGCATTGAGGCATTATTTATATCGTTGGAAAGGTCTTGAAGTGTAGATGTCCAAAATGGCCTCGCATGAGCCATTTGGACATTTGCAGCACAAGTTATGGTCGAAAGAAAGGCCGGGAGTCAAATTGGCAGTTTGACTCCCGACCACTAAAAGTCGGGAATCGACCTGATTCCGGTGCGTGCATGGGGGAATGTGACACACTTGGAAAGGTCTCGAGGAGAGCTACAACTTTGGTTCAGACCTTTTCCCGATCTGAGTTCGGGGCGAGAAGTTATGAGCGTCCAAACTCCCGGGAGTCCAAACCGGGACAGTTTCGGGATTCCACTTTGGGAGTCCCGGGAAAAAGAGCCATTTGGGTCCAAGTGCGGTGGAGAGCTGCAGAAAATACTATATGGGGGGAGGTGGTGGCTTCCCTCGAGTCGGGCCGTGGTGAATTAAGTGAGTCCAAGGTAGCCCGTGGTTTGTCCCAACACCAAAAGGGTGCAGAATGAGTTCTAACCAACTTGTTGGTTGGATTTGGATGCAGGACCGTATAATTGAGTAAGCTTGTCCCTCCTCCTAGTCTATCCTAGAGCTTTCAGCACACCCCTCTCACCCCCCTAAGTGCTGGAAGTTGGGAGCGTGCCCCGAGTCCTAAAAATTCTGCAACTTGAGTGACTTAGCCCCAACTTGGGGCTAATTAGGGACTTGGGAGCGCGTCACATATGTCTTATAACCAAACCTAGCTAAGTCTTCCTAGGACAATTGCTAGTGTGGCTACATCACAAAATTGAAAAAAAAAACATTAGTTGGGAATAATGATTTATTTACATGTAATATATGTAGGGTTTCTTTGGGGGAATAAAATCCATGAGAAACTTCCCATGATGTCAAATATCTTTTCATTAATCACAATATGATCATTTGCTTAATTTGCCATGACCCTAACTTTGGGCTCAAATGTCACAACCAACATTGAAACAAAAAAAAGTAAAAAATAAACACAAACCTTGACTTGGCTCAAAGACACTCCCAATGTGAGTTGGACATGTGTGTTACTACAAGGGAGAAACCTTCAAGCCTCTCACTTTGGCAATTTGAACTCTTGTGAAATTCCAAGATTTTTGGGGCAAGACTTGGAGAATCAAATGATCTTTAAATCTGTGAAAAAGGTGTCAATGTGAGCTACAATGTGATAAGCTTGCATTGTCAAATAAAAATTTATAGTTAGAAGTTATGGCCACTTGGAGAATCACAATGAGAATGAAAAATTTAACTCCTATTCACTTAGAAGTGTCATAAATTCATGTTTTATTGAAGAGCTTGATATGGAATCGAAACGTTATATTTTCAAAAGTTTTACAAAACATAGCTTTAACTCATCTCATTATATACATTTTGAGAAAGTTATGGTGTCCCAAAGTTTCAATTTGGGAATGAAAAACCAAATTTTTTGAAATTCTCATTTTTGGTAATTTTGGGAAAGTGCCATTGAAACATCACTCCTATCTAGTGAGCTACAAAGCATATTATAAAGAGGAGGCCGATGCCTCTCCAAGTCTAAGCACGATAAGTTCAATATGAGTTTGTGGTTGTTAGATGTCCCAAATTTGGTTGTAATTATACTAATTGTCTTCTTATTTTGGTTTGTGTAATTGAGGTGAGTAAGAGAAGAATGTGAAATGTTTCGTCCTTTCATATTATCCCCAAGCTTTTGCACAAACCTCCAATACAACCCTCTCTTCATGACACAAGGAGCTAGGGAATGGCCCCAAAGTTCAAAAGTCTTCCACACTCGAACTCTCACATGACCTTTGTGTCATAGCACAAGGAGCTAAGGAGCATGCCCAAAGCTTGAAAGTCTTGGGTAACACATTGTATCAAAGAATTAATTTCATACCATTGGCAAGCTTTTGAGGGCACATCACAATTGCTTCCTTCAAGAGTTCCAAACTTACTTCCCCAAGGGACTATGTTATACTTGCAAACATCATGAATTGATGTTCATATTGTGAACTAAAAGAATCCATGCAGTCAGCATCCCATTTTGTCACTCATTAAGAAAACTACAAATATATTCAATAAAAATTGAGACCAAACAAAACAAACAATGAATATGAGGGATGGAAATGTGTATGCAAGTTGAAAAGACAAGAAAAAAGATGAATCATAACATCCATTGCGTTTTGTAGAAAGCAGAACTTCAAGAACACTACCAAGGGTAATGGAGATTGCAGATTAATCTTACCTCCATTGCCCTTTTCAACTTTACATTCTCCCCAATACACTAGCTTTGCAATTCCAACTTGTGATCGTTCGGTAACATTGTCTTTTCAACTTATGTCTGCATCTCCATTTTCTTCAACTGTGTTTCTAGGCCATGTTGTTCAAAAAGCACACTGATGTTACTCTCACACATTCTCTACAAGAGTAACATTAGTGTGGTGATAGTAATTGACAAATTTTCTTGTCCCAAATCTCACTTCTCCCCCTTCCGCATCCCTTGTGTTGATGTTCTTGGCATGACACTTACAAATAATAGACACCAAAGTTCCTGACACCACATTTCAATCATGCTACCTAGTTTAAGGAACAATAGGAGGAAACATTGTGCATGAATAATATCACATGTAAGGACTTTGCAGTTAGAGAAGGTGTAAAACCCTACAGAAAATTGGGCCACAAGCATATTGTACTCTTAGTTTGTACGCACAACTCTATTTCCTTACTCTTTTCACACCTTCCCATGACACCACTAACTTGCCAGATCACACAAACTTCCCCAATTGTCAACCGAACTGTGGTGAATGAAATTGTATTATGGAATCAAAATTGCAGACATTTTACTTCAGTCAGTCCTCTGTATCCTCGAGAAGTTCCTCAGGATCTTCCATGATGAATTTCCCCTACTTTGGTATATTTCCGAAGAAAACTATGTCCCTATGTGGGCTTTATAGATAGGGAGTTTAGGGTTGGACAAGAGTTTTTCAAAGCCAACATCCTCCTCAACCCTCAAACCTTCAGCCTTTGAACCCCAACCCTAAATTCTACATATGACAAATTGCAAGAAGTTACAGTCTTGCAGTTGCTTCAGGTCATTTTCAAACCTTAACTACTATCTACTGCCACCTCCAGGATAGTAAGATGACAAGAGAATCTCATGAAAAAGTGTTTTCAACGCTGCCTGGATATCTCAAACACTCTCTCTCTATCCCCAATGGTGGGTTTACACAAGAGCTTGCTTACAGCTATTACAGTCCTAAAGGGTCTCGCTTTCACATTCAAAATCACATCCTCACCTACAACTTGAAGTGAGAATTTTCCTTACAGTAATCAGTTCAGATCAACACCTGAACCCAGCTCTGCAAAACATCACAATCCCATTTGACAAAGCTCTTCCAGCTCTCATTGAGTTCTTCCATGATAGATCATTTGTCAATCTTTCCACAGCTGAGAAGGGTATGTGTTTGCCAGCATTAGTTCTAATTTTAAGGATTGAACAAAGCCTTCTATAAGATTGGAATGCTCAATCTCCTCTAGTGCAGAAAATGTGAATCATGAAAGAATGATCAAGAGAACTGTTCATGGAATCACCTTTGAAGTGTTGGAGGACAGGTAATATACAAGTTTGTCATCATTTGCAGAAGCTGCAAATTTGTATCAGACAACATACTATGAAGCTGACCGCTGCATCAACTCAAACCACTGTCGCAAAAGATCAGCCAGAGTGCGTGGGAGTGCTTCAATATCACGCAGAAGAATGTAGTAAGGAAAGGGGAAGGCATCAAGATACTTTGAGAAGGATGGAGCTCCGTTTGAGAATGAGACAGACTGCATGTCCAGAATTGACTCTTGAGGGTTATCCAACACAAGAAATGCCAGGAGTTGCTTTCGATTCATTGCATCCCTTACACACCTCCTCAAACTTTCCTTCTCATGAAAGCGCCCATCTGCAAGAATGAGCACCAGCTGTTGCAAATTGTTCTGACCTGAAGGTGCTGTGGCATGCCTGGCAGCAAAATCTAGCATGTGTGTCAGATAGTGCAGCAAATCCACCATTGGCTCATCAGCAATGGTATTCTCTTGCCGGAAGGTGAATTGTGAAACCATGTTCAGCCCAGCTTCACTAGAAAAGGGCTGGTCAAAATCATGTAAAAGACGCACATTCCCTTTCTCTCCAAAACTTGCCACTGCCATTTGACCTATCTCCAACTGTGACATGGCTCTACAGATTGTAATGAGTGCCTCCAATGCAATGTGGCCACAGTGACTCTCTGACATACTCCTAGAGTCATCAATAGCCAAGACAACTTGGTACTGCCGTTTACTGGCCTTGGTCCGTCGGAGCCATATCTTATCCTTCCGGAACTGGCTGGCCACATAGGGTATAATTTTCTTCATATTGATACGTTTACCAGATCGATAGTCCCCCTCCAGCTTTGCTGCCAAGGTTGGCTCCAGAATCAAGCGTAGCTGCTCTGCCAGCTCCTGAGAGAGGCGGACCGTCAACTGCTCAAACTTCTGCCACATCACTCTTGCAGACTCTCCAGTGCCATCCCCTTCTCTCAGCTTCACTTCCAAATCTTTCCGGACATCTCTCAGTTCCTCTTCAGTCCAGGATTGGGAGTCTAGTTGGCTGTTGGAGTTCATCACCTGCTGATCAACTTGAGGGCCTCCAGCTAAGGATGTAAGGGAGACAATGCTGTCATGTCCCTTGGTTCGCTGTTCCAACTCAAACTCAAGCTGAGACTCCTCAAAGGTGGTACTCAGGGGAGCTTCTTTGTTCTCTTCAACCCTTGCCTGATTCATATCAAGTGACCTTCCCTTCTTCAAGCTCGTGCTAAGTTGGGTTGCCTGGACTCCTTCCATATCCTTGTCATCTATTTCTTCCTCAAGTTGTAGTTTATCCAGACTAGGTGGCAGTGGCTCATCATTGGTTGTATCCTCCATATCCACATCTTGGGGTCTCTGCTGTTGGCTCTGGCTTTCAGCTAGCTGGTCGTCTGTTGCTGCACCCAGAGCTTGAGCACTCCCTTTCTCCTCCTTCTGAACATACTCATACATTCCCTTATCTTCCTCTGTGCCATTAGGCAATTCTTCTCCTGGTACCATGTCCTCATCAGGTACTGAGCTAGCATCCTGTAATTGCACCATCTCCTTCCACTGCTTCAATGCGTCTCCTAGTCTTCTGTACGGATTTGCTTCTAATTTGTCCAGGCTTGGAGTTGTCTTGGAGTTCAGAGCAGGGTTTGACACACAGGAGCTTTTATCCCCACTGCTATTTTCAATAGCTGATTGTTGCAATTGTGATGTTGTTTGATCTGGTAAAGCCTCAGTGTCCCCCATCTGCTGTTTTGCTTCGTTGCTGCCAATGTCCATTTGATCTCCGCTCCTGCCAAATATTGCAGCAGATGCCTCTGCACCACCCTTTGCTCTTGAATCTGACTGGAAATCTGGGGCTGGGATGTCTTGTGACTCTGGCATGGCCTTCTCATTCAAGAGACCTTCTCCATGATGGTCACTCCCATCCACAGTTTCACTGCCTTCCACTCCTTTCTCTTCTTTTGACTTAGTTCCCCCCTCATTATCATGTTTCTCCTCCTCAACATTGGCTTCTTGCTCTGTTTCTGGACCTTCCTCTTGAGATTTCTCTTCATGCTCCTCTTCAACTTTGCCTCCTCCATCAGGGAGCCCCTTGGACTCATCATCATCCATTACCTCCTGCTCATCACACTCCATCGCTGCATCAACCCCCCCCAAGTCTTTCTCACCATCTCCCATATCTTCATCAGCTTCCATGTCTTCATCCTCCTCCCCTTGACCATCTAGATTCAAATCCTCTGGTAGTTCAAGTTCTTCTTCAGTCCGTGGTTTTACCCCACTTGGGTCTTCATAAGCCTCCTCTTGATTCATCCCAGCCTCGTCAGTTTCTGCCACCCCCTGTTCCTCCTCAATGTCTTGTGCTTTTGCTGATTCAGAATCCTTTCCAGGCTCCTCCTTCTGTGGTGTTTTTCCTTCACCACCTTTGTCTTCTTCTTCCTGCTTGGCACGAAGTTCCAGATCCTCAGAACTTGCACCTGCAATTGGAGCCTCTTTCTCATACTTCTCTTTACCATCATGTTGTCCTCCATCATTCTCATCGTCATCATCATTCCACAACTGTTCATCGACAATTTCACTCTTCTCACCAGTCTCACCCATCTGTGATTCCAATTTCCCTTCATCCTCTTCTTTGTCTACGTCCTCATCTGACTCATCCTCACTGAGATCAAGCATGTCACCATCAAAGTCCTGTTCCATCTCTACACCTTTTTCGCCCTTCTTCTCTGCACCATCAGCTGTTGGGGCATCTTCATTCTTTTCAGAAGTACCGATCAGCTGGTCCTCATCCTCAATCTGATCACTTACATCTTTCTTCCCTTCTCCTTCACCCATTCCTGTTCCATCAGCATCCTCAAATTTTTCACCACCTGCTTCACCACTCTCCTCTTCCTTGGTGATGCAAAACCCTTCTGTATACAGTGAGTTGAATAGATTGGACAGAATATATCCAAGCTTAGACACAGTCTTCTGCAGGGCCACATAGTCATTCAAGATCTGCATTCCTGCAGCCTGCAGCATTTCCACAGGGATATGGATACAACCCAACAGCTTCCCTATATTCATTGGAGCATCACTGCCAGTGATCACATTGGCATCCAAAGTCTCTGCAGCCAAGGATACAGTCCTAATAAGAGAGGCATATATCTGATCTAGATGCAAAGCTGACATCTGCATGGTGATTGCAGAATCCATCAATTGGATTGTCCCTAGAATTTCAAAATCCACTTCAATGGGTCTGTCAGTATCATGTGAGACATATGTTTCTGTCTTTCTGAGCTTTTGGACGGCCACAAGCACCTCTGACACTACCATTCCAAACTGCTTCACAAACGGTGTGAATTCATGTTGATCTCCTATCTTGACACATTCTCTGCTCATCTCTGCCTCAAAATTCTCCGACAACTCAACCCCCTTGCTGAGAAGGCCTTGTAACGAACGCAGGCCTGGGACTTGGTTGCCACTATTCTGAGATGAAATGCTGAGGAACTGTGTCTGTGTTTTTTTCAGAATGATGAAGTTCTCAGAGAGAGACTTGAGCATGATAGGAGTGATCAGCAGGGGCCATGTTTTCTCCCAACCTGAATACATTATGTCACTTCCCCCACCAAGATGCTGGTCAAGAGCTCTCTTGCAGTCTTCCAAGTTGGTCAAGAGCGTTGCAAGCATCGCCTTTACAGAGCTGGCCTCACAAGGTATACTATTCTCAGTTGGGCACCTCTGCAAAGCTTCAGATGTTTTGAAAAGAAGAACTGATTCTGCAGATGCATGGCAGAGCAAGTCGAGGACTTTCTTTTGCTGCCACATCCACCACCTCAGTGACGCTTGCTGCTGTGGCAAAGGAGATTGACCAGCACCAAAGGATGCTAAGAGACTTGTCAAGTTCATGAGTTGCATAAGTTTTGTGGTGAATTCATAGGCTGTGCGGCGCTGTTTGCGCTGCAAATAAAGCAGATGCTCCATGTACCTTGTGGAAACCTCCACTTCCCGCAAGCTGAGTGCTTTGTTGAAATCCAGCGCCTTTTGCCAGAGACGCTGCATAAGTGCAATATTATTATAGTAATAGTCATTTGCCTGCCTCCAAACCGTGGAGCTGGTATTGATCAAGCTTGAGCCAAAGTATTTGTCCAAGTCTCCTCCTGTTTCTAGCTTTCCTACAGGTTTCCTTCCTGTCCAGCAATCAAGCAATACTCCCACATCAAAAGGAGGCTCCTGGAACCATTTTTTTGGACTACGCTTATCCTTCGGCACAGATGATTTATGATGTGAGAGACCAATCTGGCGCAACACTTTCAGTAGATCAGCAAGTGCCTTCTTCTTCACTGCTAGCCTCTTCTCTCCTTGGCGCAACTCTGCAGACCGGGTAATTACTGCTAACCCAAGCATTCCAAGTGCATCCACCCCTTCTTGTTGGGCCCTGCGTCGGTCACTGGGCAGGAATACCTCAGCACCTATAAAGCTACCCATCTTGGAAGTGAGTGATGGTAGCCGCTTTACCTCTGGAAACTCCAGAGGGATGGTAGAAATTAGAGTTGTCATTTGAGCTAATTTCTCTGTGCAATACTGACCCCACTCATCCACCTCAAAAGCCCCAACCACTGGGACTCCAAGTGGTTCAGAGACTTGTTTAATATCCTCTGACTCTTCCTGCCCTGAGACAAGTGCAGGTTCAGTGACTTGAGATGAACTCAGTGAGGTCAACATCTGACTGCCCATGCGCAAGGACCGTTTCATTAACAGCTCAATTACAGGTCGCTTGAGGAGATCATCATATTTGCGGATAAGTTTGTGAAGTTTGCGATGTGTCTTCTCTGCTGAGAGGGCCAATGCATAGTAACCACGATCCTCCCACTTTGTAAGCTTGACAAAATCCTTCAGCTCCTTTTCAATGGGGCCCCTACCTGTTGACAGCATCTCCTGCACTGCAGGCAAGAACTGGAAGTAGTACTTCCAGACATTGTAGAGAACATTGGCAAGAACCTGGACAAAAGTTCCATTCTCCTTTGCAGAAAACTGGCCATGAAAAGCAAGCAGGAGATCCAAGCGTTTCTGAAACTCCCCAATCGTGGATGTTTGCATGTATTCCTCTAGGCTTCCAGTTGTTGCTTCAATATCTGACTCAGGATCCTCACCCCATTGTCGATGAAGGAGCCCATAGAGAAAAAACCAAAGCTTTTCTGCATTTACTTCATGCTGGCGTTGGGTGCTCTCCAGCAGTGCAGGCCAGCCTTCAAGCTCCAGTTTGCGCCACCGCCTCACTAGCCGCATCAGTTCATTCATCTCCTTGCCTATTGATACATGGTTGGCTGCATTCTCTTCCCAGAGTTGAGCTTTTGCCAGGAGTAGCTCCACTCCTGTCACTGCCTTCATCACTGGTGCTTCAAGAGAAATAGATAGAAGAGCTTTTGCAATGTTCAGGAGCTGTTCCAAGATTGGGTGTTCCGGCCACTGCTCCAACAATATGCCCACTCGCTCCACAAAGCCTGCCAATGGATCAAGAATCAGTGCCATCTCTGGGGGATTTGAATCTCTATAAATGTTGTGCTTGGTATTCTGAGAAATTTCTCCAAGGCTTCGGTGTTCAAGGCTTAGTCTCATCAGATTTGCTGTCATGACTTGGTCATCCAGTATTGCAGGCACTGAATGGCCCACAGCTTCAATTAAGTGTCTGCCTGTGTCATATGCCAAAGTGAATGCATCCACCCTCTCTTTGTCCAGCATTTGGCAATCCTGAAGTACAGTCTTACTTCCAAATATTTGCTTGTGTACTACAACAACATCCTTCAGAAGAGGCTCCTGAATTGCAAGCCACGCCTTGTCTAGTCTCTGTTTTCCCTCATCTACCAACTCTTCTTTCACTGCTGCTTCAGCACGCCTGTCATCTTCCTCAGCGCTGGCAAAGGCAGGATTGTTATCAAGGCCCCTAAACTCAGATGTGAAATCCTTGAACATGGCACGAAAGGATGCCTCATCGAGTTGAGCTTCTGTTTCCATAGTGTGTGTGCGACTGGTAAAACGTACCAACTCCTCATCCTCCTTGTTTCGTGCATTTTGACGTTCTCTGATTTCTGACCATAAGAGTGTTAAGGAGCTGAAGATAGTCTCCAATATACCCAAGACACCTTTGCTTTTGACCCCATCCTGCTGAATCTCAATCCCCATGCGCAGGAGTGCAACTCGCATCACCATGACTTTCAATTCTAAGTCAAGAACCTCTCCAGGAATTGAGCTTGGTTGCTGAACCCTTGTAACCTGAGACAAGATCTGTTCAGTGGCATTGTTGACCAGTTGTGTGCATGAGCTATACTGTGCCATGAATTCTTCACTAGATGCATCTCCAAAACCCACATCAATCTGAGAGACTTGAAAACTTCGGGCCAAAGGGAATTCCATAAGAGAAGAGAGAAATCTCATAAATGTACTCTCCCCCTGACTGATCCCCTCCTTCCCAAAAGTTGCAGCCTGCAAGCATGCTGCCAATGTAAGAGACAAGCCAAACTTGAGTTCATATATGCCCAACTGGATTGGCTGCACAACATCCCTGTAATGTGAAAACTCAGAAGAGAGAAAGCTGATGAATTGAGCAGAATTGTCCTGCCAAGTTGCAACTTCCTGAAATGTGTAACCTGAATTAGGCTGCCTGATCTGCATGTCATCACATAGCACACTGACAAGGGCAGCCAGCTTTCCTGCATCCACTGAGGATTTTAGGAAGCGGAGAACCTCAGTGACAAAGTCCCTAAACTGGGGAGGATATGGACGAGGGATCAACTTCAAAGACAATGCAGTCAGCTCCTGATTCATCCTGTCAAGATTCAGCCTCAGATCTTGAGTTTCCACTGTATGTCTGCTGCCTCGGACAAGAAGCTCACTCTCTTGCCTCACCTTGATCTCAAGCTCCAACTCTGAATGCTTTCTCAACATGTGGGTATGCTTGTGAGTGTACTTAGCAACTGGGTCACACCCATCAACTGGTAAAAGCAGCCTAAGGCGCATCTCTCCAATCAGCAACCACACTTGACCAAGATTCTTCAGGACCTCAGATGAACTCAGTGTTCCCCAAGGGGTGAAATACAAAGCCTCTAAACATGGTAGAACTAAAGATTGTACTAGAGACAACAGTTCTGTATGGTTTGAGTGTTGGAGAATCTCTCCCAGAGTCTTTAGAATGTTGTCCTTGCTGTTCAAGAAGGTATCCTGCTTATCCTTGACTACTCCCTCATGAAAGTTAGACAGTGCAGTATGAACAGTTTCCATGTCATCAGACCTAAATGACTTTTGGTGAGAAAAAATAACTTGCTGGAAAAGAGCACTGGCACTGGCAAAATTGGACTTGAAGATGCCATTACTCTGATGCTTTGCAGCTAGCCAAGCATGCAATGATGCAACATTTAGTTGGGCAAGCTTTGCACGGTGGTCCCGTACAGGGCCTGGCTGTCCCATTAAACTTGACAAATGCACAGTTTGTGAAGCCTGAAAGAGTCGAGGAGGACCAGCAGTTCTGCTCCAGGGTGTAGGATTGTCTCCAAATCCTGGAGCATTCCTCCACAGCGCCTGATGCCAAGAAAACCACATCTCATGGACTGTATCCCGGAATGGTTTTAGGACAGCATACTCTGCCAATTGGGTTGCATCCAAAATCCACAGTAAGTGTTGATGAGGCACAAAATCTGTTGGTGATCTCAGTGAGCATGACAGTCCAAAGTTCATCATCTCATTTACAGACTCAGCTGATATCCTCATCTTCAGAGAAGCTCTCAGTTCCTCTTCATCCCCAAAGATGTTCCCTGCTAAAAGTGATACCTCTGAAAGCAGCATTGCATCAGAATGCAAACTCAGATGGTCCAACCATTGGAGGAGCTCTGACCACAGAGTCCATGCTGTAGGCCATCGCAGAAAATTGGTTGGGAAAGTTGGAAATGATCCATGTTGAAGAATGCATTTGCAATTTCCATTCCTTGTACTTTCAGGCACAAAGTTCTTTACCATTGGGACTATGTCATAGCTTCGATGTGGAGGAAGCCTGTTCTTCTCACCCTCCACTCTCTCCTGAAGCATTCGGTGAATCTCTTGTGACTCCATCTGTGCCTCCCTGCTAAAACCCAAGGCCGTAACAACAGACTTGACAACCTCAGGAGTTGAATCAGGACTGACAGTTCTCCTGCTTGCAATCACCTGACCTAACCACCTTATGATACTCAGAGCTGTCATAGCAAGGCGACGCACCATGCCATCAGCACTGATCGATGCCATCTCCATGTCTGGTACAGGATTCCACCATGACTGACATAAAGCCATGACCTGGAGCTCCTGGTCATGAACCTCCTTTGAGTGAGGGAGCTCTGGGTGGCCAGCAAATTTCCACAGCAATGGTTTTGCCAGAGCATCTGCCCCCAAAGAGAAAGGTTCATCAATCATCCGAATCACACCGTGCAATTTTGCTGCTTTCGTTGTGACACCACCAGGTCCACAAATCCCAGGCAGTGAACTCAATTGTCGCAGGCTCCGTTTGATTGAGCTCCAACAAAACAGAAACTCTTCCACCTCAAACTTTGAAGTGCTCAAGTTTCTCCACAAACTTTCATGACACTCCTGCACTCGTAAAAAGCTGGAATCAGTTGTAACATCCCACATGCATCCAGTCTCTAAAGAGAGGAACTCATTTTCCAGCTGTCTGAGAAACTGGAACAGATAATACAAGTAGTTCAACAAAGCCCTTGGGATTTGTGATGTAGGGACAAAGGACTTGTCTGCTCGATGCTTCGACTGCTGATATGATTGCACAACTGGGCTGCTTGAAGAACTCGAACCCAACTTTTCAGACATCATGAAGACCTCGTCCTCTGCTTCCCACTGCAGCAAGCTGTGCCGCAAGGCTTGCAATTTCTTTGCTGAACAGACAACTTGAACCCAGTTTGTCCTACTATTCTCCAGTTCCAGATCCTTAGTGTCAACAGAATAAGGAGGAAATTGTCGCAGCAACTTGAAAGTATGTGCATTTTCCATTTCTGCTCCTGCATACTTTATCCATGCTGCAACCAGCTGCTGCCGAACCGGATGCTGTGATTCTCTCTTCAAAGTAGTGACAAGAAGTGCAAGAACTTGGCCACAGCATCCCAGTTGCATTGAGAAGTGCTCAAGCCACTGTAATCGAAGCTCAAAGTCAGAATGGCTTGCTTGCTCAATCATCCAAAGGCAAGCAAATCGCAAAGTAAGATGGACCTCTGCTGCATCCCATGGGGACACTGTGAACTTCTGTGCCTCCATTAGCATTCCATTCCCTAGCTTCAAATAGTGATATAGAAGGCTGCCAGGGAAATGTGCTGCTACAACTGCCTTGCTTTGGAGCCTCTCCAAAAGCTGTTGCAAATTCTCCCCAGATGACTGCCATTCCATAGCCATCCTTGAGGCAAAGGACTGCACCCCAAGAAACTCAACAAACATACAATCACGAAGAACTGTTATTTCTTTTGAGTTTAAGGAGAAGTCCATTACAGTCAATGGATTTGGCCAACCCCCTGGAACCCACAGTCCCACTTCTCGCCAACTGCCAACATCTGGAAGCTTCACCAAGCCAAGCTGAGATTGGAATTTCTCCATAGCCGCTTGTCTCACCTCAGCACTAGCAAGACATCGTGCATAGGTTTGCTCCCAGCTGCACTGCAAAGACCAGGCCAAGCTCCAACCCCTCTCAAGGAGCTGCTGAAGCAGTGAGACCCACTGCCAAAGTTCCCTCAGAGACACAATATGTCCAGAAGAAACCTCTGGAAGGGCTTGAAGGCCTATGTGAGCTTTGCACATTGCTTGAACTAGAGTGGGCCTTGGAACTCCTGCCTGGATCAGAACTTTCAGGCTATCAAGTTCTCCACTGAAAGTTCCTCCTACAAGGTCCTCTGAGATTGGCATTTCCTTTGTCTCTGGCTGAAACCAATCAGGTTGGAGCATGAAAAGCTCCACTCCACGATTACGCATTGCTCTTGAGACTTCCCCATGGCTAGGATCAACAGTGAGAAAGAGGCGGAAGTTAGGGTGCGCTCGGATGACCATAGCTTCTCCATTCACCAAGCCTCGCTCATTGACCATGATACTACCCCCTGGTTCCAGAAGTGGGTTCAGCCTATCAAGGACCTGTAACAAACAGGGAGTTATAGTTGGTTCAAGTAGAAGAGGCACAAAAAACAACAGAATTTGCAAGACTACATTGTCCATTCAAGTCCACAAGCGAAGGCATCTGCCCAAAAGAATCTCAAAAAACACTGCCTGGTTCAGCACAAAGCATTTGATCCACAAGTTTCCAGAGATTCTCTGCACAGCACAGGTGAGCATAACCAAAAGCAAACTTCAATAGCACTTTTAACTTACTGTTGGGTTGCAAAAGTTTGCATTCTCAAGCACCACCCAATCTCCGTGTTCAACTGCCTTCAAAAGTCCACCATCAACCCATTCAAATTGGCCTGCCTTCCCCTGCTGCTGCCCCATGCTAGCCTTGAAGTCTTTCACTTTGTGTAATAATGTATGGGGCTCCAGATCAGGATTTACCACTGGCATCCTGCACACAACAGCAACTTGCACCAATTTCTCCACCGTTTGCAGCAGCATATCAACAGCAACTGGGTTTACCAATGACTGATCAGGCTGAAACTCTAAGCTCACCCATCTGTTACCACTGGTGGCTGAGCACTTTTGAAAAGCAGTCCAGGAGCCCAGCAAGCTCTTCACCAGGTTGAGCTTCAAATCAGCCTGCAGTATATCACCAGACAGAGCAAGACAAAAGCTACACAAAGTCTTCACTGCATCATAAACACTTCTCACCATTTCCTGCCAACGACGGAAAAGATCAAACTGCTCAAAGCAGCCCAATAACTCAGTTGTGTCAGTTGCAGTAGAGAGGGAAAATTCTCGTAAGGGGTTACCCGTCAGTGTTGCCAATAGACGTACAATAGAGGTTTTACCAGTTGCTGGAGACCCAACTAAAATACACATCCAACCCTTGGCAACACAGTGCATTGCAGCTTCCAATCTGTTGACTAAGCCAGGGAGAAGCTGCAGCTGCTTGCTCATGTCCCCTTGTAGCCACAGGCCCTCTCTGCGAGGTAAGCTTGCTAATCCTATCTGTAACCTGTCTGGGGAGACAGACACTGTAGGATGTGTGTCAACATTGGGAGGTACATTGAACACTTTCTGGAAGAGGGTGAGAACACGACATCGATCATCTGCAGTACGCATCCGTTGCAAATAAATGACATCCAGGAAGCGCTCAGGTGCATCCACATGCAAGCCATCCCTCGCTCCTTCAATAAGTTCACACCACCGCAAAATGTCGCGGAGATTGAACTCCCAAGGCGCTCCAGAGTTCCCATATGCATGTGTGACCATTGTATCATCATATAATTGAGCATTGAACTCAATCATCTTCAGCAGCAAGGACTCAGTGAGGGAGGGATGCAAAGCTTTGGCAATGAACAAGAAGTCCCCCTTTGACAGAGTGTCCATGTACACCTTTGTGAAGCGATTCAAAAATGACTTTGGAAGGCCTTTACGACCACCTCCTTGTGATAAAGGGTTCTGGCAGGCAAAGACACGAAAAGCAGAGTGGCACTTGAAGCTGCAACCCAACTCTGGTATGAAAAGCTCCCCTCGGTGATCCAAACAAGCATTGAGTCCTTCTAACACTGATTGTGAGGCAAGGTTCAGTTCATCAAGAAGCACCCAGTTGCCGGCCTTGAGTGCCTGCAAGAACACACCATCTGACCAGCAAAACTCAGCACCTGTGCCCCCCTCAACTGGCAAGTGAGAACCCAGAAGATCCATGATGTCTGTCTGCTCCGAAAGATTGATGCGAACAAGTGAGTGGCTTGAGGCTGCTGCCAGTGCTGCTACCAGACTTGTTTTTCCAACTCCTGGGCTACCTTCCAACAGTACAGGCTTTGACAACTGCATCGCACGTAAGATTCGCAGAGCATTCCGGCTTGTAGTAGGTGCTGCCAAGGCAAAGCTGCTGCTTACTGGGGGTTTATTACCCTTGGGTATGTAAAAAGGGTGGATGCCAAACATGTCCCTAGCTGCCAGGAGAGAAGAGCTGCTGCCTTCTGCATTCATGGGGACGGAGCTGCCCAATCCCCAATCTTCAAAAGATAAGGTCGACACTAGCCCATTCTCATCCGGAGGCAATAGTTGGAACAAATGCTCCAGACATTTACTCTTCAATTGCTTTGCTGCTTCACTCGACAAGCCCATCCCAAACCCAATCCCATCTAGAAGAACCAGGAAAGCACCATGAATGAATGCAGCCTTCCTCCCAATGTCTGCCTCTGCAACATTGATATACATGATCCAGGCCAAGAGATCTCTTACAGACAAAAGCCTTCCAGTTTCATGGTGGTGCTGAAACCACTGCCAGAATTGCAGCATTGGATCTGCAAGCATGACAAGCTCAGGCATTGAAAACCTGTCAACCACTATACTCTTCAAATCATCCAGGTCGCTGATAGGAGGGACCCAGATTTCAGTGAAGCGGTTTCGGAGAGCAGGGGAAAGCTCTTTCTTGCCAAAATCTCCACCAGGGTTCATGGTGGCCAGGAGGCGAAATTTTGGGTGAGCAATGATCTCCTCTACCACTGAACCCCCTTTCTCAGCCAGCACCTGTACCAAGTACAACATCTTATGAGCAAAATCACACAACCGGATTAAAAACAGACTTTGGATGCAAAGCCACAGATGCATATTCCCTCGTCCTAAATAAACACTCCCAAATAATCATTACAGTTGGATAGTAAACAGCATTTTTTAGCCTCCTAAAGATTTGGGTCTCTGTTTCAACACAGCTCAACTTCAGCTGAAGTGCGTATCTCTGAGATACAGCCATACTGAGGTCACACAGAGAACCCTTCAGTACATTGTGATTACTATCTCATAAGATTTGGGGATTTCACTATATTTCTTTGTGAGAGAAAAGTCATTTGTCTTTTTTATTGAAGTGTCCATCTATCAATCTCTTGTCTATCACTTCTGCCATGCATTCACACATTACCAAAAGCTTCACCTAGCCAATACCCACAGAAACAGAATCAAATCACTGACCAAGAGGCGTTTGGGCTCCAGGACACTATTCAGTCTCTCCAGCACACTGTCTTCAGCAAGTGAAATCTCATCCACAAGGAAGAAATCACCATGCCGCATGGCCTGAACCAATGGGCCATCATGCCAAACAAAAAGAGACTGCCAATCCTTGTGCAAACCCATAAGCTCTTTCTCTAGAATTTCCACAACCTTGACTTCTTCATCACTGCCATCGTTCTTGTCATGACTCAGTTCCCTCATACGTGAAAGAGCATGCCTGATTATTCCAAGTGTTGTAGCAGAGTCCTCAATTTTGGAGGATAACTCACCCTCACAAGCTTTGGAAAACAATGCTGTTGACACCAACTTGGCGATGGCATTTTGATATTTCACTGCAACGTGATCCCTTTCACGCAATGGACGCAAACCTCCAAGAAAATCAGAAGTTTCTGAGTGTTGGTGACAGTTCAGGATATGAAGGCGCTGCCTAGAAAGCAATGCAAGGAGTTGGCAAATCATTGTTTTGCCGGACCCAGTTTCACCCACCAGTAAAACAGGCTCACTGTGCTGAATACAGTGCACTACAAGATTGAAAAGCCGCTTCATGCTCCTAGTCCACACGATTTTACCAAAAGATAATGTCGATACTTGAGAATTCAAGCACTCCTGAGCTGCATGTAGGCTCTCTGAATTTTCTATTGCATGCAACTGTTCAATGTCAATTTTCACACGCATGTGCTTCTCCAAAGTTTGCAGTACAATCTCCTTTTCCTTTGTATTCCGCAAACGTTCAGCAAGAAGCATGTAGCCATCCCTGGCTAGCTCCTCATAGCCATTTGCATGCCGATCAGCCCAGCGGAAAAGATCACGAGGAGTAATGAAACCGTGCTTCCCAGCAAACACTTTGCTGCTCTGCCGGTGCCGTTGTAAGTCCTTCATCACCTCCACCATCTTGCCAGCATAGCTCCCTGGAATCTGACACCGCTTTTCCAGAATCTGGCAGAGCTCATCATCCGGAATGTCATCGACATGCAGCTCCATGAAACGATTCCGGAATGCTCGAGACAGCACTTTTCGGCCACCATAGATCCCTGGTGGATTTTGGGTTGCAAAAAGCATGAAATGGGGATGTGGTTTCACAGTGACCTGAAGCTCTGGAACAAAAAGTTCCCTGTTGTCATCTAAAAGGCGGTTCAGAGCTTCCAAAACATCTGATGGTGCCAAGTTTAATTCATCCAGTACAATCCAATATCCCTTCCGAACAGCTTCCACCAAAATTCCCTCCTGGAAGACCAACTTCCCTGAAGAATCAGTGACATAAGATCCAAAATACTCCTGCAAGTCGGTATGTTCATGATTATTGATGCGAACAAAGCGGTGCTGTGTTATGGTAGCCAAATACTCCACAAGACTTGTCTTGCCACTTGACGTTGGACCTTGTAGAAGAACAGGATACTTCTGGACAAACACTGCCCGTGCCAAATTCTTTAGATGCTCACAAATTGTTTTAGTCAAGACATAGTGGTCCCGGGATTCCAGTGATAACCTGTGCCCAAACAACAGAAGGCTCCAAAACATTACAAGCTGTACACAGAAAATCCAAAACCATTCACCAAGTCCCATGATCAACACTACAAGTTTTGAAAGGCCTACTACAACCTCTGTGCTCAAGTTAAAGATTACAATAACACTTGGGTTCAGCGTTGAAGGCCTAAAGACTGACCTTGAGGGTTCTGTGCTACCCCTCTCCACCCAGAAATGCTCAAAAAGAACATGGGAGGGACTGGGCTGTGGCGGGACCTTGAGGAGACCTTTGAGAAGTTTGGCTGCTGTCGCTCCAGTTTGCTTGAACAGAGCAGCAGTTATCAGCTGCTCCATTACAACCGCACTTGGGCGGTCAAGAAGAGTCAAAAAAGACATGCAGAGCCCATCATACAGGGCTCTCTGAAACCCATATACAGGCATTGCAGCACAAGTGTACTCAAGTGCTCGAGCAAGCGAGCGGAGACTATACTGCGGCTTTTGATTGGCACCATCTAGAAGCTGTGTCTCTGCCTCCTGACGAGCTTGCAGATAGAATTCAACAATATCTTCTACTGGTGGGGAAGGAAGTGCCCCCTCAAGATATTGGAATACCAAGGCATGCAAGTCCTCCCTTTGTGTCAACTCATCCACATATATCTCTGTAAATCGGTTCCGTAATGAGATGGGGAGATCACGTTTACCAAAATCAGTTGCAGGGTTCATGGCCCCAAAGATACGGAAATTGGGATGGCGAGCCACATTCTCAACATCACCACGTTCTGTCAAGCAAAGAGAGCCTCCCTCCCCTTCTAACATACCAGTTAACCTCTCCAAAGTTTCAACCGGAGCAAGATTCACTTCATCTAATAAAATCCAGTGGCCTTCACGAAGGGCCTTGACTAACATCCCCTCAACAAAGGAAAAGGCAAAACCTGTCTTTGCAGCCTCAACCTGGCGCTCAGCCTTTTGTACATCAACTGCAAAAGCACACCACCTGTCTCTTAACCCAGAATTGGAGATCCTCTTCCTTTTGGGACTCTGCTCCTTGCCATCTTCAATATCTTCTTGAGCAGCCATATCTGAAGGAGGTGAACCCTTCAGTAACACCCTATTAGCAGCAGGGGTGGGACCCATCAGCTCTGAAACTGTTACAAGTGCCATCTGAAAGGCTTTGAGAAGCCACCCCCATTTCTTTTTCTCTGCAGCACGCTGGACTCGCTCCAATAGCTTTGCATTTTTCTTCTTTGAGAAAGTGTCTTTAAAAAGCTGGTTGAAAGTTTGGAAGAGAGGAATGCATACACTTTGAGCTTCAACAGGCTTAAAGCCACCCAAAAAATCAGTGCTATCAGTCTGTTGGCTCATGTTCAAAACCGTAAGAGGCATCCCAAGCTGGCGGGCAAGATGTTGCACAAGGCTTGTTTTGCCAGTTCCTGTTTCTCCAACAAGAAGAACAGGCTCTTGCTGCTGCACACATACAGATATCACCTCCAAAGTGCGCATTGCATGGCCAGTGCTAGCAAAAATTTGTGTTGCCCGTGGCCTCCCCTTTCTTGGGTGCACAGCCAAGAGTGCCCTTCCCACTTGAAGAGCAGATTGGGACATTTGGAATGAGGGCTTATTGAGTGTAGCAGAAAACTTGAGATCCTCAAAAGGTAAATTCCAGCACCTTGCAATTGCTTTTAACACCTGCTCCCTGTCACTTGCACTAGGTATCGATGCTGCAAAGCAATCAGCAGCTTCAACACAAATTCGAAAATTTGTTAGGGGTTGGACATCTGCAACCCTCATACACCACTTGAAGAGATCCCTGGTCGAAAACTGACGACCAATATAGACAGTAACTTTGGAGAGTTCTGGGTCTTCTGGAGTCACCTGCGAGGAAATGTACCTCATCAAGTTCAAAGTGTCAATCATCCTGGGGATTACTGTGGCAAGAGAGGGAAAGCTAGCCTGCATGATGATTGAGAGTTCTTCATCACTTGGAGCATCCACCACCACTTTCCTCCACAGATTACTTAGCATATCCTTTCTGCCACCAGATGCAGTATGCAAGGAACCAAACTTTGTCCGAGTCACTGTTGAGAATAGCTGAAAGTTATCTGCAGCATGAATCATCTCCCCACGGCCTGGAATATACAATTTACGATCTTCCAGGAGTGGAATAAGAGCTGAGAAAATTTCAAAGGGAGCCCGATCAATATCCTCAAACACCACCCACAATCCATGCACCACTGCTTGTGTAAGGGCCCCAGGCTGCCACTTGAATTCACCAGGTACCTCGGTGCATGCATAATTACCTAGCAGCGTTTTGCTGTCCATTTGGTCATCCAAGTGAATAAAAAGCAAATCCACATTGCCAGTAATGTTTGCTAACTCTTGGATCAAAGAAGACTTTCCTGCTCCAATTGGTCCCTCCAGAAGCACCGGATGGCACTGGCTCAAGGCCAAAACCACAGCCTCCATATTCTTCTTCACAGTTGGTGTCAGCACAAGTGACTTCCTCCGTGAGGAAACAAACCTAGAATGTCCACAATCACAAAAGGTGACAAATCCCAAATTTCAAATGACCATGTTCCCCACATAATTTAAGAACTTCACAGCAAGATAGAGCTCTACATTCCTCTCAGATTCAAGATCTGGACAAGGATGGTGTGATTTACAGTAAACTTCACTCCTTGTTATATAATAGTAACTTAGCAGGAGTCCCACAATGAATATTACCTGCCATATTGCACACCATGCCGAACAGGAAGCTCAATGCCACATATTTCAACATGAGAACATCGGTTGCCTTCAAAATGCCTCTGTTCACTGGAGAAGCTGTTGCCACCTTCCAGCTCCTTAACCTCTAAATTAGAAGATTTAACAACACAAGTTGGTTCTAAATACATGCCTGCTTTTTCTACAGCTACATTTTGACTAACAGAGTCCCATCGCAGATGACAAGCAAAAGCTTCTGCATCAGATAAATTAGAAACAGAGGAGCTCATTGCCCTTGTTGCAAGATCACTCATCTGAAGTACAAGTGACACAATCTGGACAGCACACCATCGCACATCCAGACTCGCTTCATCTTTTTCCAAAGGCCTATATTTTAAAAGATCAAAAACAGGACTCCAATCCCAAAAGTCCCGGAAAACCTTTGGCTCCAGTTTCAGGAATCGGTAAGACGCCCATAGCACATCCAGAAAGCTGATGACTGCATGACTCGAGGGTGCCCAACCACTGACATCTGAAGCACAGCCCTGCAGTAGTAACCGCTCGAAAGGTGGTGGTGCGAATGCAAAGTATTCAAGGAAGGAGCTGATAAACCCAAACACCACCAAACACAAAACATGCAGCAGGCCCATAAGACGACATTCTCAGAGGTTCTCAAATCCAATACTAGATTGACAAAGCTTAATGCTTCCTGACCCCAGAGACACTTCATGTACATCCTAACTGCTGATACAGAAGTAATAGATGCTGGAAACCACACTGGAGTTAAAATGGTAGAAAGCAGGAGCTATCTGGGAGCTACCCAACAGCATTAAAAACCTCCTCTACTCCAGATTCAAAACTGTGAGCAACACTTGCCAGGTTCCAAATGGAGGGGGTTTCAGTTGAAGAAATAACATTTTACATTGATAGCATTTACAGTTCAGGGTTCAAGGTTAAGGTTCTGGAAGACTCAAGCCATTAACCCTAAACCCTACCCAGAGATGTTGCTCACACTGATAGAATTTACAGTTCAGGGTTCGAGGTTAAGGTTCTGGAATATTCAAGCCATAAACCCTAAATCCTAGATGTTGCTCACACTGATAGAATTTACAGCACAGGGCACAAGGTTACTGTTCTGGAACATTCAAGCCATAAACCCTAAATCCTGGCCAGAGATGTTGCTCACACCTAAAGAATTTACAGTTCAGGGTTCAAGGTTAAGGTTCTGGAAGATTCAAGCCATAAACCCTAAACCCTAGCTGGAGACATTGCTTACACTCTGGTGTTTCTTATCCAGGAGCTACCCAGCAGCTTACAAGCTCCACTACCACAGATTCCAAACTCTGCTCAACAGTTGCTGAGTCCCCAATGGAGGAGGTTCTAGGTGAAGAAAAAAATATTACATTCATAGCATTTACAGTTCAGGGTTTAAGCTCAAGGTTTGGAAGATTCAAGCTATAAACCCTAAACCCTAGCTGGAGACGTTGCTCACACTCTGCTATTTCTTGTCCAGGAGCTTCCCAGCAGCTTACAAGCTCCACTACCACAGTTTCCAAACTGTGCTCAAAAATTGCTGAGTCCCAAATGGAGGAGGTTCCAGTTGAAGGAAAACCATTTTACATTGATAGAATTTACAGTTCAGGGTTCAAGTTTAAGGGTCTGGAAGATTCAAGCCATTAACACTAAACCCTAGCCAGAGATGTTGCTCACACTACAGTGTTTCTGATCCAGGAGGTTCCCAGCAGCTTGAATTCTCCACTATCACAGATTCCAAACTCTGCTCAACAATTGCTGAGTCCCAAATGGAGAAGGTTCCAGTTAAAGAAACAAATTCTTCGCTGATAGAATTTACAGTTCAGGGTTCAAGGTTAAAGTTCTGGAAGATTCAAGTCATAAACCCTAAACCCTAGCTGGAGACATTGCCCACACTCTGGTGTTTCTTATCCAGGAGCTACCCAGCAGCTTAGAAGCCCAATACCACAGATTCGAAACTCTGCTCAACAGTTGCTGGGTCCCAAATGGAGGAGGTTCCAGTTGAAGGAAAAAACATTATACATTGATAGAATTTACAGTTCGTGGTTCAAGGTTAAGGGTCTGGAAGATTCAAGCCATAAACCCTAAACCCAAGCCGGCATTGTTGCTCACAGTCCGGTGTTTCTTCTCCCTCGTGCAATGTGCACACAAAAATCTGGATTCAATAGGGAAAGGCACAATTCCAAAGAGCAGCTCTTGATTGCTTGCTTGATTTCTCTGTTCTCTGTCACCTGAGAAATCCGCATGAGGCTTGCTTCTTTGGTGTTATTGCAATTCCTTCTCTATGTCCAGAACTAAACAAAATGCTGTTCGTTGAAAAGACCAAGAAGCAAGCCACTGTACCTGAGTAAGTAAGGAGCAAGCTCCAGAATACGACTAAACAAAATGCTGGCATCTTCATGTAAGTCTAGGGTCCATTCGCCTCTTAATCGTCTTGTGTCGTCGGCTTGTTGTCCCGACCTTCCAATTCCATGTCGCCGCAGCTGACGAAGCGATTGAACTACGCCATCAAGCAGACGCGGCAACAGAGGTCGAAAACAGCCAATTGCAGCAACTCCAACCTGGGAGCGCAGCAACAGAAGCTCCTGCGCAACTTCAATGAACCCGCTTTCCTCAATTCCACGCCCCTCGTGAGCAAGCACCGAAGCCACCGCCTCATCGCTCTTGAGAACTGGATACCTGGCTACCAGTCTCTCGAGTGCCCGCCTGCCATCAAATCCTCCTCTTCCTTCCTGCATCTCGACCTTCTTCCTGCCAATTCGTCTGCAGTAATCACAACAACCCAAAACTTCTGAAGACGTTCCCCACAAACACAATCTCCTAAACAACAACTTCTTCTTCTTCCTCGACGACGACGAGGACGACGACGCGGCGCCAGTCACCAAAACCTCACAAGAAACAACCAGCGACAGGTTTGCGTTGATTAGGGTTTAACATTTTAGGGTTTAAGCAATTTAGGGCTTCAAGACTTCGGGGTTTCAAGATTTTGAGCGTTTGAAGATTTTAGGGTTTCATACATCTGAGAGTTTCAAGGTTTGTAATGTTGTTTTGAAGACTTTAAGGTTTTATAATTATGAGGGTTTTAAGATTTTAGGGTTTCAAGATTTTGAGCGTTTGAAGATTTTAGAGTTTCATACATTTGAGAGTTTTACGATTTCAAGATTTATAATTTTTTTTTTTGTTGAAGATTTTAGGGTTTTATAATTGTGACGGTTTCAAGATTTTAGGGTTTCAGTATTTTTAGCATTCGAAGATTTTAAGGTGTCATAAATCTTAAGGTACTAAACTTTTAGGGTTTCCAAAATAATAATCTTTGAAGATTTAGGTTTTTAAAAAATTCAAAAAAATTCAAGATTTTTTAAGGTTGCTAAATATAAGGGTTTCAAATTCTACTACATTTGAAGATTTCTAAAGTTTTAAGAACTCAAAGTTTCAAGATTTTTCAGGTTTTATAAGCAAGCACCGTGAGGTTTTAAAGGCTCAAAAGTTTCAAATTTTATAATGATAGAAAGATTTTAGGGTTTTCAAAATAAACTCAAGGTTTCAATGTTCTAGTGTTTTGAAAGATTAAAGGTTTTCAAGATTCTAAGGTTTTAGTAACATGAAGCTTTCAAAGATTTTAGGTTTGTTAACAATTTGAAAGGTTCAAGAACTTAGGGTTTCAAGATTTTAAGGTTTTAGGGTTTCAAAAGTTGTGACAATTCAAGCTTTTAAGGTTTTAGGGTTTTGGGTTTAAACCCTAAACCTAAACCCCTGAACCTTTAGGATCTGAAAGCTTTTTAAATCTCAAGGTTTGAAGATTCTCAAGTTTGAAAGATTTAAGGGGTTTAAACTTATGAGAGTTTAAGATTCTAAGGATATGAAAATTACAGTGTTTGAAGATTTTAAGATTTAATAAATTTGAATGATTCAAGATTTTAGGTTTATATAAATATGAAGGTTTCAAGGTTTTAAAGTTTCCAAAAATATAATTTTTGAATATTTAGGGTTTTGACAATTAGAAGCTTTTAAGGTTTTAAAATTAGACGGTTTAAAATTTCAACAATTTTTTAAATACATAATTTTTTTTTAAATTAGTGTTTTCAAATATGAGGGTTTTAAAAACACTAATGGTTTCAATGTTTTTAGGTTTTAAAAATCCAAAGATTTCAATATTTAAAGGTTTTAAAAAATCTATAGTTTGAAGACTTTTAGGTTATGAAATTTGTGGGTTTAAAAAATTTTAAAGCTTGTTTTAAATCTATGGGTTCGAAGATTTCGAGGTTTTAGCATTATGAAGATTTTTAATTATTTCATCATCCGAAGATTTTAAGGTTTCAATTCTTTTAACATTTGAAGATTTTAAGGTTTTGAAAACCTAATGGTTTTGAAAACACATCATGTTCAAAAATCTTTCATTTGTTTAATGACCCACATCCAATCATCATCAAAAAGTATATTTTTTATTATGAAACCAAAAATAAATCATGAATTAAACTAGATGTAATACCGTGAAGGGGATTTTAAATGAAGCCCTATGATTATAATAGCTATCAATAAAGAATTTTTTTAAAATGATAAAACATGATATTGTAATTTAAAAATTACAATCCATTTGTTTAAAATGATTTAAATTATAATTTAATATTATAATTCCTTTTGTTTAGGACATCATTGAAAAACTCCAAAACAAACTTATAAATTTCATGTATAAAATGAAAGTGTTGAAAAGTTTACAAATTATGATCAATCTTAAGCAATTGCAAGATTATCAAACCTCTTTTTAACCATGAGAAAAAATTTACCAAAAATTCCCATTTTGCACTTTCATTCATGAGCAATAGAGAAAAGAACACAATAAAGCTTGATATTTAAATGTCACCTTTGTTTTTCATTTAATGTAGTTTGAGAAGAAATTCGAAATATTGCAAAAATTGTTAATAGGTAAAATGCAATTATTATTTCATTTAGTTCTATCTATTCAAATCCTTAAAAGAAACCACAACATTGGCATTTATCATATATATATATTTAAAACAAACACATATTATTAAAAAAAACAATCAAAGGTTACCATGCATCACATGTGCAATAAAATCTTTCTCCTCAAAGTTAACCTCCATCTTCCCCATGTTGTGTAAATGCATAATAAAATATGTAATAACAAATTTAGCTTTATAATCAACCACTTTTGTATTTTCCATGTGGCAGTAGAGTTGTTCATTTTGTCATAAGAAATAAATAGGTAATAAATATAAATGCACATTTTCATAAAAAAGTTGCACCTTCAACTTTGGAAACACGCAAAAGTTTTCCATTAGAAACAAATTTCAAATCTAAAGGTGTATTGACTTGTAAATTGATCAATATTATATTATAATGTTTTAATTTTACAAATCAAATTTATAAGACTTGTATTTTTGTACCCTAATTATAACACCCATCATCTTATAATTTTATAAAAAACATTTGTAAATTTTGTAGTTTTTGTGTTGTGTTTTTAAGGTAGGCCATAACAAGTGCAAAATGAAAAATATTCTTATTCAAGAACTGTCCAACTATGCATCTTCAAAAAGTTTAATGGAAAACCATTTTAAAACAAAAAGGATGAAGAATAAAAAAATAAAATAAATGAACATGAAGAAATCTCCAAACAAAAACAAAAAATAAAATAACAAAACCATTGGAAGTGGAAAATAATATGTAAAACGACAAAAAACAAAACATCGCAAATGTTGATAAACAAGATATTATGATTTTTTTAATAATAATATGTTACACATTTATTGTTAAAATGAAATTATGATGAAAAAAAAAAAAGATCATAAAGAATAACAAAATATGAATATAACTGAAGTTTATTAACATTTGATATGAATTATATTCTTTCGCAACTTGAATCCTAAATTTAAAATTTTTGGAGATCAAGTCCAAGTTCTATGCTTAAATGAAAATTCAAAAAAATTGAATAAATTATTATTATAACAACATTAATTACATAATTAGATTCATCTAGTTGAAAAACTTGGTGATGTTCAACCAGGAAGTAAATTATAATTATTAATGCTCAAAAAAACTTGCATTTCACATTTGTTAAAAATTTAGCTAGATATTAGATCCTTTAATATTCATTCAATCCATTTTGAATTGTTAAAATCTCATGGCTAATGGCATTTAAAATCTTTTGCTATGAATAATAATGATTTTGCTATTTATCAAATCTATTATGTTTTTCCAATCACATTGAAAAGGTGAAAATGTTCCCCATTATAAAATTTGCATTTTACGTATATAGTTCTATTTTTTTGATTCAGATATACTAGACTAATTAGGTTCCTTTAGTTACATGTGATGAATGGTATAAAATGTTGCATATATACATTGTTGTCAGTAGATTTTTGAACTCAATGGAAAGCATTTTCCATGTCCATTTTGTATGTGATTAGTGAGCCATTGTAACCCTAACCCTAGAACATTGCTAATTAAACCCTAAAATGCTAACCTCAATTCATAATGTTAAACTAGGGTCCATTATTCCTTTTCAATAAAAATGTATTTTACAAATTATTTAACATTGCCATGTGG
>Ga0116231_10003270_pt1 | contig 33794 bp, 16 predicted proteins | sample S1TSphgellanicum_2_FD_89695 | JGI IMG/M metagenome (GOLD analysis project Ga0116231, IMG submission 89695) | Host-associated microbial communities from peat moss isolated from Minnesota, USA - S1T2_Fd - Sphagnum magellanicum MG | ecosystem: Host-associated > Plants > Peat moss > Unclassified... | reverse complement strand
GCGGAACTCCACTGTGCCTTGCAAACTCTGCTCTGAAGCCCTCTTGATGGCCACCACTTTCCCATCATCCAATGTTCCACGAAACACTTTACCAAATCCTCCTGCTCCAATCTCGTTTACTTCACTGAAGTTTCCTGTAGCCTTGGCAAGCTCCTGGAATGTAAATTTCTGGACTCCACTTGGTATCTCCCATGGACCATCTGTGTGGAACCCATCCATTTCCATCACCACATTTATTATCTCCTCTCTTGTAAGGCTGTCACTTACATAAGGCTGCTGCAGCCCAGCAGATGCAATACAATTCTTCAGTTTGTGTGCTTCAATTGGCACCATTCTGTAAAGAAATTGAGGTAAAGAGAGAATTGTAAAATTGACAAAAGCATGGTCACCATGTGTCCTCACCTCACCCTAGAGAGAAGCTGCAACAATGACAATGTCAAAGTTGCTTAAGTCCTCCCACAATAACACTATCAGAACTAGGATTCCATCAAGCATACATGGAACCCTAAGTGATGGCACATGATGGCAAAGCAAAATAACTCAAGCCAGAGATGACTAGGAGGATCAATGTAAGGGAGAGAGGGGGCTTACAATCGATTTTGTTCTTGCGAAAGGGGTCAAAGACAGCAATTGGCTTGAACAAGAAAAGAGCAACCACAGCCAGGCTGAGAGCCAAGCCACAAACAACACCTCCCACCACAGCACCTACAGGAAACTTGCTTTTGGAGCTGGGTGGGGTATAGTCTGCAACAACACACCCAGAGCATTCCCAACCCCCAAAAACAAGCATTTGCAGCTCAGTAATCTGCATAACCCTTGAACTTCGACTGCAAGTATCTTGAAAGACCTATCTCCCTGTTAAACCAAATGGAATTGTAAGCTAAAACCCAACCAGTCCCCGGGGAAACAAAACTACATAAAGATTGATGTTGCCTTCAGAAGTATAGCAATAAATTTTGTAATGAAGGAGGAAACGAACACCTGAAGGTTGACACAGGCATGCAGATGAGTCGTAAAGAACAAAATTTGCTGGGCAGGGAGCACAATTTCCTGCATTCAACACCAAAACTGGCTGTGATCAGAATAGACTAGACTGCTATCTGCTTCATACCATCCCATCTCTCTGTGCAAGGGAAGATTATTCAAAGCAAACCAATATTTTGGAGATCAGGCTCTCAGTAGGACATTCCTGATGAAAACTCTTGTTGTATTTTACTCAATGGCACATAGAGGAGGAATCATCCATGCATGCAGACCATCACAGGCTGTTACCTAAGAGATAGAGATTGATATTGTAGCACATAAAGGCCCGCACACATGTATCCACATCCTTGGTGACATTCTTAAAGCAATTTTGTGAGATGTTCCTGGTTTGCACAAACATCAGAAATTGCACATCAATTTTACATATCAGATCATTACTGCATGCATCCCCCAATTAGTTTGATATACATGTTCTCATTCATAAGATTGAAGTTTACAACTTCAATTCTCCAGGTAAATTTGTGCTTTTGTGTCTTTTGAGATCAAACAGACCACAAACAGATCCAGTCCTAGTAACTTGGAAAATGTCTTTTCACATGACTCCTCTTCTTGGAGCTGGATTGATTTCACAAGCATGATCAGGTCTACCACACAGATGGAAACACTCACACATTTGAAGGGACATTTGTGGGCCAATCTCCAGTGAAATAATTGCAACCACTGCATTCCACCAGCAATACCAGTCTTTTTTCATTTGCAACAACTAGATTTGGATACATTGAAATATTCTGGCTGAGTCCCCTGAAGCATGCCAATTATGTCCTAGCATTTGGGTCATGCTCAATTTGATGCTCTAGAAATGTGAATCAGTATACAGAAATCTCAAAATAATTCAATGTCTTTAAACCCATGATGCATCAAATGTAGTATGCATACATTGAACTCGCAGTGATCATTCACTTACAAATTGACATTCTGAGTGACGCCATTATATGCACTCAGAAGGCTGGTGCTTTCATTCAATGTTGGAAGTGTCCCCATGAACTCATTGTGAGAAATGTCTCTGCAGAAAAATACAACATCTGATTAGTATTAAATAGGCTAACCAAGTAAAAGTTTGATTCCTAGGTCCTCATTTTGTTGTTTAGTTCCTGACACCCTGGCTACATAATGCCTGGAAAATAGAGTTTCTGCATGGTTGTGATATGGCCAGGATGCAAGGTTGTCTTTTGAACTATTTGAATTATTCGTTTCCAAAGAGGAGAATAGAGCACCAAGAAGCAACCACAAAAAGAAAGGCCTGCAGGGAAGGTTTTGTTATCAACAAATCTTAGTCTGGTTAAAGCACAACACACCTTAGAAGTTGCAAATTGACCAATTCTGCCTGAGACATTTATACATAACCCAATGATTGAGGTCTCGTTCAGTCTCACATTATGAGCAAGCCTATGTAATCAAAACACATGCAGTGACCCTTACAATGACTTGAGGTTGGGCAGGTTAAGTATCCATGTTGGAATAGGCCCTGAGAGATAGTTCAGTTCAATTTTCCTGCACCATAGGATTTGCAATACATTTGGTTAGCATTCAACTGATGTTTATGCTTTTTCAGTCCCCAGGACAGAAAAAGAAACTGTGAATTTAGATCCAAAAAACCCAACAAATTAAAGAATGGAGAAATCACAACAACAGTAGTGAAGCTGGAGTCGCTACTGGCAAGGTTGCATCCTTGACAACTGCCTTACCAAGGGAGGTTACTTCCAATTTTTTTCAGATGTTGTGCAAAAAAATATAGGGTGCAAATTAATAAAAAAAAGTAAATTTTATAATTCACTTGAATATCAATACCTGGTGCCAAGAATTGGATTATTTCATCTAAACTATTCTCAATTTTAAGAAAATATTTTTATTACTTCATAGCATAAAAAAAAATACCCCTTTGTCTCAAGTGCTTCATAAGTTATACAAAGAGTAACCTCACCGAACTGCCTTATGGTGAGCCCTTTGCTATATGGGTATGACAGAACTTGGACTTACAGTTCAGATATACTTGTCAAGCCTTGCCAGGTATCTGGAATGGAACCTGTTAAGTCATTGTTATAAATCCACCTGCAATCTCAACCAGAAAGAGCTTAATAGCACAGCTTGGAGGAGAGTCTTTTGATGTCTCTCTCTCACACTCTGGCAATGTCTTCCTATACATCAGAATGCATTTTGATATTGACATCCTCTACTCAGTTGTATGGTGCACTTCTAGTGGGAAGTGAAATGCAGTTTTGTGCTTTGTGTTACAGTTCCTCTGGATCTTTCTTCCATGTGGTTAGGACCTTTGAAGTTGTCATAATTTCAAAACATTCTTCTAGGATTGATCAATTTGAACTCACAATTGTCTAAAAACCAGTTCACGCCTATGAAATTACAGGTGTCTTCTGAGAGCAACCAAAAAAAGAACTTCCTCTGACTTCATAAGCCTTGAAGAACAACAACAACATGCACAAGCATCAAAATCTAATCTCTTAAAACATGTTTTAAACTCAGGGGTTAATCTCCATATATGTCCCAGCAGAAAGCAAGGGGACCTTATGAGAAGAGGTTGGTGCTGGCAGAAACATACATTTTGGTCAATTTAGAGAGGTTGCCGAGCTCTGCTGGGAGGGGACCCCAAAGCAAACAATCGTGACAGTTCCTGCAACATTCAATAAAAAATTGAAGAATATTAATTACCCTCTGCAATTTTATACTGATAATTGGGCTGCTGATTATTCTTGATTCTCTTGGAATTATGATTTGATAGCATCTTTTGCACACATTACCCAACATTTCAGACATCAGTTGTGATCTAGAATTGCCATCCATTGTCAAACATGATGCATGTAGAATAGCAACTTCAGGTTGGTGCAGTGTCCAGGGAAAGCTACTTTCATTTTTTTCCAAATGATGTTCACAACAATATAAGGCGAAATCCAATGAAAGAAAGTAAAATTTATCAATTATTATAAGTTACTTAAATGTAAATAGAGGGCTTTAAAATTGGACTATGAGAATATGTTTCAAATATTCCCAATTTTAATAAAATATTTCATAATATTCTATTATTTCATTACCTACAGCCAAAAAAACCCTTTATCTCATGTATTCCATAAAATACACAAAGAATAACTTCCCTTAGTGTAGTGTTCATCAATACAGCCTTGATGAACAGAATATTGTATAAAACAGGTTTCATAGGTAGTTCGAATTGCAGACTTGACTAAAATTTCTTTGTGAGAAATTTATTCTCACATGAGATTTTTTGAGGCAATATATCAAGTTTGATGGTTAGAACATGATATGTTTTGTTTACACTTTAAACTACAATTTGAGATAGTACTTTCAATGTAAAGTAGTGATTCATGATGACCTTGGATGCAAGAATACAATCATGTCTGATAATAATTCTTGAAAGATTGGAATTCAACTCTCAATTCAATTCAAGGCTTCAAAAAGTCTTACAGATAAGTCAAGTTGACTAAGTTCCCCCACTCGGGTGGAATCTTGTCCCTTATTCCATTGCCCCATAGGGTCCTGCAAAAGCATCAACCATCAGATAGAAAATGTTTGTGAGAGCTAAAAACTTGAATCACCCGGATGAACTACATTGGAAGCTTAGAGCTGATGGAAACTATCTATTAGATGTAATGGGCAAGGAAGGACATGTGTTTATTATTGGCACCTACCAAAACCTTTTCAGGGTCCAGTTTTTATATAGCAAAACTTCCTGCAATGCAAACCAATGTTCTGAGAGTGTCAAGTGTCAACATACAGTTCTTGAAGGTGGATCAATGAACCAAAGGCCGGTCCTGGAAGGGGTCCTGAAAGAGAATTGTTGCCCAAATACCTGCCAAAGACCCAGATTTCCATCCTTGTAAAACACATCAAAGTATAAGAAGCTACTGGTAAACTGTTTTGGGTCATAAAATTAGAGACCAATTCTTGTGCAAAACAAATATATAGTTCACCCAAAATGCACAATCAACATTGGGTACAGAACTTGTAGACCATATTCTTTCAATGACCAAACTACAACTTCACATAATTTATCCAGCAATAGAAGCAAAATAATTTCATGGTAAAATTCTTCATAAGAATCAGGTGTGTAAAAGACAAAAAATTGCCACATAAAAATTGCCAATTTCACGTTAAAAAATTGTGTGCACAGTCTGACCCTTGAACTCAGGTTATGAGAAGGACTCACAGTATTTGGAGATTGCTCAAGTTCGAAATTTCAGGGGGAATGGGACCATACAAACCGCAAACATCAATCTTGCTGCACACCAGATCAACATAAATGTTTGAGTCGACAACAATACTGGCAAAATGTCATATACTTTATAAAAGAATTTGAACCTGTTCAAGACTTATAAACCTGACATGGTCAACTAAGATCATTTCGCACATTCCAGGCCTTGGGTTACCACTGCACCCACAAATTTGCATACCAATTTTTGCAAGTCTTAATTTTGACAGTACTATACAGAACCTGAACTAGCACGTACACTGCAGTTTGGCAGTTGAAAGTGAAAATTTAGTCTCCCTGAGTCACTTACAGTTGAATCAGGTTCACAAGATTCACAACTGAAGTTGGGAATGGCTGAGATAAATTATTCCTGGTCAAGAACCTGCACCCATAATCACACTGGTCTCAACTATCAGGATGCAGCCATGATCTTGAAACTAGAATGAGCTACAAAAGCTTTAGTGATCTAAAATTCTTGACAGATCGGGACTCCAGCGTTTAAATTGAAGCATGATTTGCTCAGGAAATGAGAAACTTGGAGACAATTTCTGAAGCTCCAGCCATCTGAAAAGTCATTTCCTTGTGCGGCAAGATTTCGCTTCTTTAAGGAAACTTATTATTCTCTACATGAAGAAAGAGTCTTGGTTTGGCACCCAAATTTGCAGATTGATCAAGGACAAACAAATGCAATATGTGCCATCACCTAATGTCAAATTACCATTTTAATGTAATATATATCGCAATAAACATCACATATTGTACATTGGAATGGACGAAACCATAAAGTTTACCTCACACGTGTCATGAGCAGCGGCTTTTTGTGAGACAAAAACCACATTCTCTTGAAGTGTTAAGTTCCCTTTCATAGGGTTGTTTTGGTATTAGGACAAGGAATTATCAGCTAGGGATTTGATGGAGGAGCATCCATAATTCAGAGTCTTACAGGATTCGAAGGTTTGCAAGGTTGCCAAGTTCGTCAGGAATAGGGCCTGCGACATAGTTGTAAGGACCCGTAGAAGTGTTGTAGTTGGTGAAGTCCAATGATTGAAGAGATGGAAACTGATCGATCTCTGGTGGAATGGGTCCTGACAGCCCCATGTTACTAAAATTTCTGTACAAGTTTCACCCAATCCACCAACATATGTAGGTGCCAGAGGTCCATATGTCAGATATAATTGACCAATTTGTACTGAGTAATTTCTGTGAACCAAGACCTGTAGTGACTGGAATCTGACTGAGCTAGAACATATGTTGTCTGTCTGAAGACTATCAAGTCTAAGGAAACTAGTTACAAGAGAAAGGAGGATCTACGAAGACAAGTGATTATTCGATCTTAGTTGTGATCAAAGAATTGCCTCAAAAAATGATTCCCATAAATAGGGAATGAAATCCTACACTACAGTCCGTGAGCCTCGATATAATATTACAAGTTCAAACACTTGAAAATTGTTGTCCTTACAAATTTTAGGATAGAATTTTGGGCATCACAAGATTGGGACAAAAATGGGCGAACTCACATAAGGAGGAATTCATTTATGTTGTCACAAATATTGTTTCTTGAAATTTAGTGTTTTTGAACTTCAACCAAGTCAATGTTTATATATATGTATGTATGTCTTTTCAAAAAAATTAATGAGATGTTTTTGAATTTCAACTATGTTGATATTAAGAAGTTTCACAATATTTTTCCAGCCAATTGTTGAAGAAACTAACACTTTCTGATTTCATGTTATGTGATGTTAGAGCATTTGGCCGTGTAATAAAGTTAGACTCTGATCTGATCAGCTCGAGGAAAGAACTCTCACAAAAAGGACAAGACCAAAATAAAGGGAAAATATTGCCTTCCTTTGAAGAGGTGCAACACTAATTTCTTGTATGCTCAGGGGCCAGAAGTTCTAGGAGGCAATTTGAGCATGCAGCTGGTTGCTATCAGCTTCATGATGTCTACAACATCTAGATCGCATCATGTAGAGCTTTAACTAACTAGTAGTAGTTTGAATTCCATTGAACCAAGTTTGCAAAAATATCACAAGAAACTTTTTTAGCATTCCCTGGTGATTCCAAGTAGGGAAAAGAGTGGAAACCTCTGACGTTCATTAAAGTTGAATGAACCAAACATAGCGAAAACTCTAGAAGGGAATAGTAGGACCAACATTTCAATGTTTTATTCTAATTTTCCCATTGTGAAACAGAGGCTGGATCGTTGAATTTCCCATTGTCAAACAAACCATTTCATTTGTGCATAAGGGGAAATTGAAGTTCTTCTTCATGGTCACACAGAGAATCCTAAAAAGGTTTCTTGTGATCAGATCTCGAGAGCTCGAACGTTGCAAGTTCTGGTAAACTAATTAGTGTCGATCTAGATTTAATAAGAGATGGAGAATGAACTCACAAGCCAGTGATGGATCCAGACGTAGGTGAGTTGCATTGGACCACTTGCGGATTCCAGGTACATGGGTCCGTAGCGTTGTAGGTGTATTGGTAGTTCATTGTCTGCAGAATTGTTCGAAGTGCATCTCCTGTTCAGAAAAAAGATTGCAGAGCCGGCCAAAACAGCAACAACAAAACAGCTGGACTAAATTAGCAAATGTATTTGATCCGTTATAAATCTTCGTGGACATCTAGAAGAGGAGCAGGCCGAAGGAAATTAGTTATATTCAATAAACAAGCAGGAATTATTGCGGAAGGAAGGAAACAAAGATCATTACTAATCACGACATTTCAAAGACAAGCAGCTGGACTAGTGCTCAGTTCCAAGGAAAGTAGAGAGTTGGGATTCGGACCTTCTGCTGAAGCTTCGCAGACAGCGAAGAGCATGAGACTAGAGGCCAGAGAGACCGAGAGCAGAAAACTGCAAAGCGCATTCGACATCATATTTAGCGCTCTAGAATCTCTTCTACTAGCCTTAAAACAAGTTCCAGCAGCATGAGCTTGTGACCCCGGCCTGCGACAAGCAGCTTTATTCATAAACCTCATGGGGCTTGCAGACTCCCGTTGAAACATCGAGGTGCTCATTAATATTCTCGTTCACTCAGCTTGCCTACATGCTGCAGCTATATTGATGCAGTGATCTAGACTATTTTCACCTGCAGCAAGCTGTCAAAGTCCACAAAATCTAATGATCCAACGAGCTGTACATGAGACATATCAACTCTACTCCACTTCACATCTTCTTACAAACTGTTCGAGACTGATCCATGCCCCTCAATCCCCGAGAATGCACAGACTCAGTAGTGATGTATGCTGCATCACCTAGTCTTCTTTGCACTTTCCAAACCGCCTCCACTCCTCTACCCACCAAATGTTTTTCTCTAGAGTCTCCCTCTCCACCGAGTCCCATCCCCAGATTCTCTCTCCCCTCTCTCTCTCTCTCTCTCTCTCTCTCTCTCTCCTCTCTCTTCTCTCTTTCTTTCCTACCCAAAGAAAATCTAGATCTGTCAGTGAAGAAGTCAAATTGTGTGTGCACAGACTAGATGGCCCAAGCTTCAGAATATGTATTAAACTGACTCCAGGGCTGTCAAGTTCTCCCATGATGCATTGTGTGATGTAGTGCGTGAGTGTAAATTTCCAATTGTACAATTACATGGTTATACATGGCCATTTACACTTACACACGCACAACACTGGTATATATAACCATCTTTACATGGTTATATGCAGTCATTTACTCGTATACTTAGCACTGATTTTTACATGGTTATACACAACCATTTACTCTTATATGCAGAGCACTGATTTTTACATGGTAATACGTGGCCATTTACACTTACACTCACAATACTGGTTTGTTGTTTATACCCATTTCACATATTCGATTGCGTACATATATGTACATACCTGTTTTATATGGAAGAGTGTAATGGGGAATGAACTTAGAGGCTATTTCAATTTCGCTTAGGTATTTGACTGGATCCCTGTTTACTGTTCCTGTACTTTCTGCATGCGCTATTGTATTTGTGGGGGCAGAACTTGGTTGTTAATTTTGGAATTCACAGTTGACAATAATTTACTAGGATGAGACAACTGTTGAAGACTATAAAATTAAGGCAAATTCTTTTCCTTGTCAACAAAAGGATGAGTGTGTTTGTTTTTCTATTCTCATCCATCTAAGACATATCCAAACTATTTACCTGTTGTCTCCCCAATCAAAGTGGGGACCAAGGCCACACTAGGTTCAACTGGCGTCATTTATTGTATTATAAGTACATTATCGTATGCAGACCCAGCTATTTGTAATTAAAGTCCCACTGAATTATGTGTTACGTAGGCTTATTGTTGTTTTCACATTATGTGATTTTTAATTAGTTTTGGGGCTGACTTTATGGGATTAGATACTTCACAAAAAAACAGCTTCTGTAAAATAGCATTTGAGTATAATCAAAAGCACACGCATACCCAACCATCAAGAGTACACCACATATTTAATTAGAGTAAATTTGGAGCCAATTCTTACCCTTACACAATGTTATTAGACAGCTCCAGTGGTGCTCAGTATGTGACTCTGCAAAAAGATTTCTTACCTCCAAGTTTAGTTATTTTCTTTTTTGCAACCCCACCCATAAAACTGAAACTGAGATTGCAGATAGGTGGGAGTACTAATAGCAAACTATCTGGACCAATCATTATGATTAACCAATCAAAAACAAGGAACAACTGCTAGATCATATTCATCACACTCTTCTCTAGCAGGTGGATAGCTTTGTTGTACCTTTCACCAACCTCGGCCAACTGTGACAATGTGTCTAAGCAAAACCATTTTTCTAATCAAAACCATTTTTCTGAGCCAAACCAGCATGTTCTAACGTTTCTTTGCAATTTTAATGTGCAGTGTCACAAATGGAGAACATAGTTTGGGTGATCACTGTTAAATGCGCTGGCCACCACAACCACGACAGCTGCTGTAGCTCCCCTAATAGCCAGGGCACTGTTCTACAATACCCATGGGACTTTTTTTTTATTTTCGTTTTTATTTTCACCACATGGGAGGTGAAACCAATGAATGGCTGTGGTTTTCACCACCATGGATGGGAGGGGGTTGAGGGTGGAAAAAATAAAATCAGAAAAAAAAAGGTGCCATGGGTGTTGTGGAAGGGTGCCTTGGCTATTGGTGCACAGAAAGCAATTGCCATGGTATTGTGGCCAGTGCATTTAATAGAGATCACCCAAACTATGTTTGCTGGGGATGCTCTTAGCAAATCCACACACAACTAATATCGGGGCCTCTACCAATGTCTACCACATTCAAAATAACGTGCAAGTCACTTTCCCTGACTCACTTGTAAACATGAAATACTGAACATTGGATAGTGAGGATTAGTTCAATTATTCTATCATGTGGGTCAATCATTGTCATTGGCAAATTAACAGTGAATTCTATTTCCTTACTAGGTAATAATTTTGAAGAGCATTGTATGTTATGCATATTTTCAGGTCCAAACTAAATTTCCTGAATCCAAATTAGAATTTACAAATCCATCCTTTAGAAAAAAAAAGTTGGAGTTTTTATAAAAATTTCAAGATTTATGAAAATAATATGATTAGTGTGGAATTGGCCCAGGTACTATCTTAGTGCTCTGAAACAAAAGCGGAGTAAATTGTATCAAAATATGGGCATACCAAAAACTAAATGGAAATTGGTCCCTATTCCATCATCAGATCTACCAGCCACCAACTCCAGACCAGCAAAAGGTTATTTGTCCTCATCGAACCAGAGTATTGAGGCCTGAACTGAACCCGAGCTACCAAGCTATTCTAGTCAGTCAACTTGCCAAAGTAAGCCAACTCCATGTGCCCTCTCATGGTTTTCAAGTCTAAGTTTTAACTCATATGTGACGTTTGTTGCACTAATGATGTAGCCAATTTTTTCTTACAAGCTAAATATGAAAGTATAATTTTAAAACCATCCTTTTATATTTTTGGTTACCTAGTTGAACCATCAATAAAAATCGCCAGATTTCTTTTAATTAGATAATTCTGGCTATCACAAAACTCATAAAGCAGCTGACCTTAAGACTTTTCATTTTTTTAAATTCTGCGTTTTGGCTATATATAGCCAGTAAAAAGAAGGCTGCTCACATTGAACACAAGGCAACTCATCAGCAGGAAAGCGCCGACGTTTAATAATCATCTTTGTCTTATGCCTAATTTCTCAGAAGGTGTAAGACAAGTCCTTTGCTGAATCAGCACCTAGATTGGTTCGTACCCATCGGTACCAAGTTCCAAAAAATAAATCCAAAATATTCTGAATTGATTCTCAAAAACATAAAATATTCCACTTCAAGACAAAACCAGAGTGCCTGAGTCCAAATTTAACATTTCCCAGGTAAGACAGTTCACAGAGCCACTATTCTAAGAGGGCTCACTCAAGAAGGTGAAGGTATCCACTGTAAGTGCAGGTTCACCTCAGCCCTAAGAAGAGGAAGTTCAATGGCCTAACATAATTTGCTTCTGTTTCCATTTTGCTTTCTTTAGGTGAAATGGTTTGTCTTGATCAGGATCCAGCACATCCAAGCAATTCAACCATAACAACGAGCAGAAAATAATGACTAGTCGGTGCTCTACAATGTGTACTATGACTGCTGTTATATGGAAGATGTTAAATAAGCAAAGGGTCCTTATTGGAGGCAGTACAAAAGTAATGCCTGCTTCTTTTTTTCCTTGTCTGCCCTTGGCCAAATCCTTTTTTTTTTCTCAAAAAGGATGGATGATGCCCAGAGACATCTTGGTGCTGCCCATAACAGACTTTGATTCATGTTATAGACATTTTGGGCTCATAATATACACTTAGTATAGGCCCAAAACGTCTATGACAGGACCCAAACTCTGTTATGGGCAGCACCAAAATATCTCTGAGCATCTCCAGCCACATCTTGGAGGGGCAAATGGGCGGGAAATGAAAAAAGAAGCAGGTAGTACTTTTGTACTGCCTGCCATAATAAGGACTCTTTGCTTATTTAACATTATACCGGCAATATTGGCTAGTGGTATCCTTCAGGCTTTAGAAGCTAATTACAAACAGAGCTCTTGCACATTTCTTGTGCACTTTCTCTTTGTTCTGCTAATGAGAACACATAGCAGAACATGGAGGGAAAATCCATGTGGGTGCAAGTTCGTAGGGATCCTTTAACTTTCTTAAGTGGTGAAACCCTGCCGAACTTCAAAAAAAGAAAGCACCCAAGAAAGCGAGAGAAAAGAAACAAAGGGCAAGGACCAAAGTCCAGGCAAGCAGACAGCCCAAAAGAGGCATGACAGAGAGGTAAGCGAACCACTAAGTATTGAAACCTCCATCAGTTGCGTGAAGCATATCAACTAAAGGAAGGGGAAGGTAAGCCCCATAAGGGCTTTCTTAACCCTCTGGGAGAGGAGAGTAGGTTGGATCATGTTGACAGGTGCTTCATATATTTGACTGATTCTCAATGGCTCCTTTTAGTTCCATCTTTCTTTGGGATAGACCAATTTTAGATTAGAGTGTTGCCTCTTGTTGTTCTGTCCATGGACTTTTTTGTACTTCCCATTTTTGGCCTTTGGATGTATTCATGTGACAGGTGTTTACAGTTGCACAGGGTAACCTTAGTTATGATGTGCTATCCAGGGATTGCACAATTCCCATCATTAGCACCCATGCTTCTCCCACTAGGCTTTCTTTCCAAGTTTGGCATTTAAACTTTTGGTCTTGTGTTTTTGACTATGCAAAGTTTGCAAACTTCCATGTAGCTGCCTACCCCAGGGCAAACATCCCAAAATAGGCACCAAATTTCTGTGTCTAAAATTTGAGGAGAGAAAGTTCCAAGTAGTTGGCTGAACACCCTTTTGAGGGATTTAGGGCATCTCCACCCACAGACACACCAGTGTGGGGGCGGGTATGTAATTTTTTTTGACAATTGTCAAGTCTGGGTCTCAGATTTTTTTTTTAAAGATCCACAACACGTCCGGGTCTATTATGGAAATTAGAAATTTCAAATAACAGTTTGGGTCCAGGCTTTTTAAATGTAAGTGAGCAACAAATGTGAGGCAGGTCCAGGGGTTCAAAGCATTTGAAGGTGGGTATACAATCTTGGGTCTTTATAAACAACCCTACTCAATATCCTATTGAGTTCTTTAAATCATTCCAGTTCCTGGACAAAAACTCTCACAATCACTCTTGATTTTTTACCCAGTTCTTAGAAATGAAATATTCAATTTTTTTTACTTTCACAAAACCTATTGACATTTAGGGTTTAGGGTTCATGGATTATAACACTGCAATCCAAAGTTCAAAGAAAGAATTTTATTAACAAAGAGTTTTGGAAAGGCATAACATTGTCTTTTTCTATATTTCTAAATACTGAACCTAATTATAAGAACTCATCCTAATGTCCAACCAACATGCATGAATTAGAATGACTATTTGTTTTATTAGATATGATTTTTTGTATCAAACTATTCCATGTTCCTTTCATCTAACATGCTTTAACATGCTCAAGAGATCAAAAGCTTGATCCAATTGACCTCAAAGACTAACATTTTCATTTAGTCTCTCAAAAACAAAGACACATACTAACTTTCAAAAATAGACACAAGCTTTAACCCTAAATGACGTAAACAAATAAATAGATAGACAAAAAACCTTCAAAAACAAATATAAACAAAGAAGCAAACAATAGACATATACTATACATATATATACCCTCAAAAAGAAAAAGACAAACAAGTAATCAATAGATAATTGACCCTCAAAATAATCAAATATCAGATAGCAAACCCAAAAAGACAAACATTTAGTAGGCCTTGGAAGAAAAACAAATAACAAACCTTCACAAACATTGCGTATAAAATCTAAAAGACTAATCTAAACAAAATGCAAACCTAAAATGTCACAAACATACATACTTTAAAAAGGCAAACACAAAGTAACCTTGAACAACACAAAAACACAAACAAAATGACAACTAGACAATAGACAACACATCTTCAAAGACACAAATAGCCTTTCAAAACAATTCAAAGTTCAAAAATTATAAACTTTACAAACCAACACAAATTGAACTTTAAAGACCATGAATCTAGAATCTTCAAACTGTCCATGTTTCACATTGAAACACAGTGAAAACTGAAGACTTCAAAATCTAGAAACATGAAAAAGCTTTTTACACAAAACCTTAACACATGTAATTAATTCATCATTTTCATATTCAACTAGTTCTCACATGTAAGGAGGACTTCTAACAACTACAAATCCCCATCTACATATTCTTCACGCTCCATTTCATCCACAAATTTGACATCCAATTCATTTGTCAAATCATATTCTACTTCACAAATAATTGTTAAATCATATGGTTTTAAACAACCAATATGAGGATTAGATGGCCAATTCTTATGGACAAAGATTAGCTTGTCCACATTGTTAGTTTGAAATTGACATCTCCCAAGTGCTACAAAGACTCCAACAATGGAAAAGATTCTTTTAGTCTCAATCTAAGTAGCCGGGATTCCCAAAATCTATCTTGCAAGTTCAACCACTATTGGAAACTTTTGCTCTTATCTCTACCACCATGTCAAAACACATGAACAAGTTTCCAAGTTTTTGCATCAATAGGATTCCAACGAAACAAACCAAGTTCTTAGCATACAATGTCCTTGTAATTATCTACAATTATGTTAGTTTACTAGAATAGATCCTAAGAATCCATAAGTGAAGTAGACTCAACCAAACAATCCCCTCTATTTGGCAACAAAACTTTGTAAGCCTCCAATAGTAAAAACAACAACAACTATTCATCATAATGTGCCACTAGAGTCATAGCAGTTTCACAACCCAAATAAATAGTCTCCAAATATATATTTTTGTACCTAGGATCCAACACAAGAGCCAACGGGTTATGGGTTTTTTTTTGGAAAACCATGCATTAAAGAAATAATAGGTAGAAGAACCTTTAGCACTTGGCATTTCATATGAAAAATGAACTCCTCCAATTCACAATCAAATACATTTATCTCCTCTCAACAAGGTTGTCGAGCACCCTCTACTATGAAAGCTCGTCACAAAATTATCAACATGTAGTTAGAATAAAATGGAAGGCATTCCCAAGGAATCGATGCCCTTGGCTCTAGTTCAAAACACACCTTTTCACAATGGGTGAAAGAACTTTCACACCATATTTGCAAACAACCCAAGTTCAAATAAAGGGTATGTGGCTTTGTAATGCAACAGGCTGCCAACTTTAACAAAGGGTAAAAACACACTACAATGGACTTTTTGGAGGTCATAGTGGTATTTTTCTAAGTGAGTCAAATATTGTTACATTGTATTCAAATCTATTTGAGAAACTCGGCAAAAGTGAGATGAAAAATTGAAATCTACATTCTAATCTTTCGAACCCAAAAAAAATAAAATTACCAAAAGGATAAATGTTCAATTCCAGGTGGACTTTACAAAGGACGGTAAATCCAATGTCCAAACTACCCCAAAAATTTATCATTATGGATTTTTTTCTTTTAGTGGAGTTGGAAATTAAGCCTATAATTTTTACCACCACACAATGAAGTACCATAACACTCAAGATGAAAAAATCAAGTAAGAAAAAGTTTCTCAAATATTTTAAGATTTAAAATGAAAATTTAAAATTCATAAAGTCCATTTCAGTATCTAAATTGATTTTTTCAAGGCCCATATTTTCAGAGGTTTTAAAAAATAAATAAATTATGGTGGCATGAACTTGGAAATGGAAAAAAATGTGAACTTCAACATCATTTAAATGTGTTTTTTGAAAAATCATTGGATTTGGACTATAAAAATGGACTTTCATCACCTTTTTGGGTGAGTGTAATGTGCATTTACCCCAAAATGCAATCGGATTCCATAAAATTGGTGCATCTTGGAACAATAAAACATGACTTGCAAATTAAATTAAATACTTTGATATCAAATCTCTGCCATTTTTACAGCCCATGAAATTAACAAAAATAACACATGAAAGAATTTTCATACCTTGTTTTCACACATGTATTTAGTTTTCTAGGCCTCAAGTTAGAATCCACACAAGTTTTATCCCATGAAAATCTCACCTTCCCAAACTTCTTTGGCCATGTAATACACTTTTGAATGTTAGCTTGGACAATTTTATAGATGCATAGGACAGTCCATGGGTAACCTTCTCATCTGTAGTGGCATATTAACAAACCTTTGATAAGGCATGCCCAAAACATAACCCATCAAAAGGCTCCATCATAGCCAAGCTAGCACACAAAATAACAGAATTCAAAACATTTGCACAAGACTGTAAATTAAAATCCTCATCCTTAACATAAACAAAGATTTTTTGGGTAAAAAAATTTTTATCCAGAAGTTGTTGTAAGCTTGGAGCCATAGTTACACCATTAGTGTCAAACATTTAAAATAATTTAATAATGACATGCTTGGCCTCCCATTTGTTGGACAAAAAGTTAACAACAACAATAAACACATCATGCACACCTTTTGACATTCATAAGTCAAAGGTGTAAGTGGTTGAAATATAATATGTAAGTGCAAGATGCACATATGTAAACATAGTTTTCTCCACCAATCTAAAAAGCACATCATCAACAAAAACCTTTTTGTTAGGAAAAACCATTTGTGACATGCCCCTAAACTCCTGAAAGGACCCAAATGTGGGTCCTAGAACAAAATAGTGGAAAAAAAAATAAAAATTGGGACACTTTCCCTAACTTGTAACACTTCAAGGGTAGGAGGGTGTGCTAGAGTTCTAGGATGGGACTAGAACAAACTCACAAGTAAGAGTTCAAAATAAGATCAACTTGCACAACCAAGGAAAAAGGACAGTTAATGCAAGTTGAATGGAAGTGGTGTGGTGAATTTAGTAAAGAATATTTCAAGCACAAGCTTTACACGGCCTACAACCTTTGGGAGGAGGCACCACTCCCCTCTTTATAGTATACATTGTGTCTCTCTATAGGGATTACATCCAAATGTCACTTTTCCCTGAGAGTCCCAAATGGGAGTCCTAAAACTGGGACTTTTGTTGTTTTAAAACTTTGGACGTTCATATCTTTTTCAAATCAAGTTTGTTTTGAAAATTCGAAGGTGATATCTTATAACCTTCAAAACAATCTTTCCAATGGCATATAACACGCCTTAATCAAAGCTCATTTGACCTTCACTTTTAAGGGGTTTGTGGTTGGGAATCAAATTAGGAATTTGACTCCTACCCCTTCTTTTGATCATAACTCATGCAAATCAAGTCTAAATGAACAATGAAAGGACACTTTAAGCATCTACATTTCAAGATCTTTCTAATGGTGCCCTGGGGGATCAAGTTGGTATTTTTTTCCTTTCCAACCAAGGTTCTAAACATTTGAAATTCCTTCATTAGTGCAACTCCCAAACTGGGAATGCACTTGGGAATCATTGGGCTCCATCCCCTACACTTTCCCCCATTGGTGAAAATGTGTTTCACAACTAAACACATTTTCTTGGCTTCATGGGCCCTTGCATTCCACACTTAATTGTGAACCCAATGTTAGGGTTGTGACAAGTCTTGGGCATAACATGTATGCCATTCTCTGTAGCTAGATGGACTCAACAATCTTTATGGGAAAATAACCCTTGATCACAAATAACATCACATCCTCCAAAAAACAAACTAGGGTTTCATTATCTTTTTTGAACTAATTTGTAGAGGGAAAAACCAGATATGGCATTTGGAATGTTATTACAATTCTAGGAATGTGCTTTTAGGCTAGTGGAAAAAACTTATGATCATATAAATTTTGAATATGCATAACCTTTGTATGTATTTATAGTTCATTTTAATTTCAAAACCATCAAATTCATATCTGCTAAAGGATTTAAATTAAAATTGATTCCATATCTGCCTCTACAAATAAGTTGCTGAAATTTTGCAATGCATATCCTTTTTTTTAAAACAAAATATATCTTATTGGTATCCTGGAATTAACCTTAAAATGTGATATCCAGCCAACACCGGTTCAAACCCCCTTACACACAAGCCCTGCCAGCCCTCTGCCGCTGAGCTTGACGTGAGAGTGACAACAGCTTGTTGGTTGGGTCTGCTGTTGTGCTTCTGAAGATAATAATAATAATAAAATTCCACAACCCCCTACACATGTTGGAGACTAATCAAGAGAGGGAGCAGGCCCATTGTCTGGATAAAAAAATGTGACATTGTTGAAAGTTGTGAATGCCCAAGAATCAAGTCATCCCCTATCTTGGCCAAATGTTTAAAAAGGTTGGAACCAAATGAATTATAAGATTGGGTGATATTTAGCCAAAAGTTTGTCATCACTCTATTGTTTGGAGAAAACTTTGGACAATTTTCTTAAAATTGTCATAAATAAATGCTAAATCTACCTTGGGATGCCCACCACCTATTCCTATTCCAGAAAATTGGAGAAAATAATAAAACACTACCTATAGAACATGTAGTGAAAAAACAAACAATTTTTTCCCATGATTTTCAAAGCTTGATATTAAATTTTTTAATAGGGTCTCAATTTTATTTTTTGTGGTTGAAGTTAAGCATTATGTCATGCAGGATGGAGCCACCAACCATCTCAAATGTCCCATGGTCCAAGTTTGAATGTAAAGGACCTTCTTTGCACGGGATACTTCTTGGGATTTTATTTTTTTATCTTTGGTTCAAGATGTAGCTTGTGGCCCAACCGTAGACTGTGCATGTCAATGAAGTTGGAAAAGAAACGAGCTTCTCAATTGGATGTGTGCCCAAGAACTGAAAATAGTGACAAGTTAGAGACGTCATGATTATGGACCCTTGTTCTTGAAAAGGGGTCAATTGTTTCTGGTCTCTAACCTAATTCAGACACAAATTTTCAATGGTCTAGGTGAATTAGTACGAAAAGGTTGCCTTAACCTCAACCCATTGGGTTGTGTTAGTTGCACATTTTAAGTCCACATTATACTATAAATCATTGGCCCATTTTGATGGTTGGAACCTTGGAACCTATTCAATCGACCAAATGACCAAATTGTTCAAAAGTTTCTAAAACTAGAGCCCATGGTTGAAAGTAGTGTAAAACCAACTTGGACTCAAAGTTTCTCTTACCCTCAACCCATTTGGTCGTGTTAGTTGAATGCTTTTCAATGGCACTATTTACAATAACACCCATTGTTCATGAAATTGGGAGCCTATGATGATGGTATATAACTATCCAACCTCATCAATAGATGCAACAACTGAATGAATTAGGCTATTTGAAAACACGGGCCCATAGTCGAAAGCTAAGGATAATGCATGAGGAGTAGGGCATTGCCAGAATAGGCGGCCCTCCATTGGACATTGTGGCAATTGATATGTCTGAAACCTAAGTTCCGAAGTCTTCAGGGGGTGAACAGCTACAAGCTGCTCATTTAACCATTGGTAACTACTATTTATTATTCATTGTGGCATGGTTTTTGTAATTACTTATGTATATGAAAAGGGATCAGATCACAAAACTGGTAAGCTGAGTGGAGGGTACTAAAATTTGGAAAAATTGAAAATTTTAAAAAATTCGTGTGTAAGAACATTGTTAATTTAAAAGCTTTGAGATAGTATCCTTGTGGGTTTTTGGGTGTAGTCATAATAACATGACCCACTCCAAGCATAATCAATGCTTATTTAAACATTTTTTGAATTGATAAATTAATATAATGTTTAAAATGTGTGATATGTTCTTATAATAATGTTTGAAATAAAATATTATAAAATCATGATAAATTTAAATAAATATAATGAGTATAAAATATCCAAAAGCAATGGTTTAGGACTATAACCAATATTTGAAAATATAATTTAAATAATGAAACAAACGCAAAAAACGCAAATAAATCCATCCTAGTTTGCTACATCAAACTATTTAGAGTTGCTCAAAATTTCAAAGTCTAGACAAAAGAAGCAAGTGTGAGTCATGTTACCATGTTTACACCTTCTTATGCATTACATAAGGCCTGATAGCAAGGAATGTGAAGATATAAGAACATCTTCACTGCAATGTGCAGTAAACACCCTTACAACAACAATTTGGTGGTGTTCAGTTGAAAAATGTCAATGTAGCAATTGCTGCAACACCTGCATGACCGATAATTGAAACTTTTGAGACCAACAACAATGTGCAAAATAGCATTGTCATCAAAAGGCCTAGTATTGTGTAAAAGAAAGAATTTTTGTTTATTTGTTTGCTTCTTATTTGGTTGCTTGTTGTGTGGCTTGTGTTTGTTTTGCTCTTCTTTTTTTCATCGCACTCATGGCACTTCTGTTTTGCAATTCTAATGCGACCCTTGTTCAAACATAATCATCCAGAGAATTTGACATCAAACTTCATAGTCGTGGTCAAAGCTCTTGGTCATGGTTGGAGCTTGTGGTTTGCCCAAGGGTGGACTATTGAGTGGCATTGGCCCTCTGTAGAATCAACCTCAGTATAAAAGTATTAGCTCTTGAAAACTAGACTGTAAAAAAAGACGGCAAAGAAAACAATCAAGGTTCAAACCCTATTGTGAATAGATGAGACTCAAATGCTAGTTGCATTTTTGTGACATGCTAAGCAATGCCTTCATGAAACTAGAAGTTTGAACATTGGGAATTCAATGCTGAACTAGAACTGAAATCAAAAAGCATTCTTGAAAACCCATATTGAGCACCTCCATATTCACTTTCATGCAATAACTTATCCATGAAAATCCAATTGATATTATTTGAGCTTTTTAGGATAATCTAAGATATTATAGTCACATTATAGTATATTTTATGAATAACAAAATAGACAACACAAGTAATGCGCTAGAACCCCAACTGTGAGTATAGAGAGAGATTGCAAGGTTGACATTGTATATCAAAATGTTAATGTTTGTGCACCTTAAATAAAATCTCTAAGTAAAATTACAGAATGTTCCAGTTTCTTGTTAAAAGCTCGCAATTTGCATGTCTATTACCTGCAATATGGAAGTATTAGTTCAATAAGGCAACATTTATAAACAATTCACTGCAACAATTTGAACAATCTCATTTGTCAAGATTTTTCTCTTTTAGGCACAAACCTATCTTAACACAACATTTAAGTGTATGTTTACTGAAATAAACTCGTCAATACAATTCTAGGCTTTCATTCTATTAATCTGATTGGTCATATAGGCTTTTTTTTCTTCCCTAGCACAAGCCTATTCCATGGACCTTATATATTTGTGTATATTTTCTACACTAATAAAATAATGATGGCAATTTTTCATTTCTTATCCAATGTTTTTTTACCAAAGCATTCAACTTGAAGTCCTATATAATCTCACCAAGTCAGATTTTCAAAATTCTAATGTTTTGCATGACTTTTAAACACATGTATGAGAGTTGGTTCATTTTTTGGATTGAGACTATTTTAGTCAAATGTCAATTAAGCATTAAGACTGAGTCTTTGAAAGATAGAGGATTAAATCTCATCCACATTACATTTTCTTATCACAAGACTTAATTTGTGATACACTTATTCAGAAAGTTATAGACTTCTTTTGGCAGAGATTCAAAGGAATTTACACAATGCATGAAAATGAGGGGAGCTTCCCAAGAGGAGGCATCCAATGAATTTGGACAATGGATGAAAACATGAGGAACTTCACTAAGGAGGCATGTGGGGAACTTGGTCACACTTCCTCAATGAGGATTTGAGGATTTTTCACAATGGATAAAAATGAGTGGAGCTTCCTGAGGGGACGCATCCAATGGATTTGGACAATGGATCGTATGGGGAACTTTTGCTAACCATGGTATGACTTGTTTATATCAATACTGATCATACTTTTCTAAGTGCTAATTAAGGGTTATGAATTATACTTCTATAAATGTTATATAATTGTTATCAATTATTGCTTGTATTGAACACTGGAAGCACTTATCATGCTGATTGCCTAAATATGTTACGTGAACATGTGTTAGGTAGCCAGTACTATATGAAATAGTTACTAGTTAGTTACTTGGAGGATATGAAGCTATGTAAGGAATTAGTCTGAAGAGGATTATCGTCTCCTCAATTATCTCTTGAATGAGTTTTTTTTTCAATCTTTCTAATGGAATCTGGTTATTGATTTATTTTTTCATAGTTCTATTTTGAATGCCTAACTTCTATCAAGTCCTTCATTATCATTTGGCAACCATCCATGGTTTAAACTCATTGGATTTGAGGTTTGAACTCATTGAATTTGTGGCTTGAACTCATTGAATTAAGTTTAGGAAGCAAAAGAGATTTGAAATCTGTAATTTGTAGAGAGGTCATTACTTTAAGCACGGGAATATTGTGTGATTTTTTGCAATTTGAAAATTTTCTTGGTGCAAATTCTGCAATATTTTTTCTGAAATATCAAACTCAAATGTTGAAATAGGTTGTTACGGGTTCTGAATTGTAAAAGACATCAATGCAATCCTCACCACTTGTGTAAGATCTAGAATCCAAAGTGGACATGCATTTGAAGTGCAAAAGGAACCAATGTAAAATTAACTACTATAAGCCATAGAATCTAAAAACAAAATGATTCAACATTGAAAATTTGATAAAAAGGTCAGAATAAGTTTAGATAGTCACCCATTTAAGTTTTCAAAAATCATTAAATCATATTTATTCCTATGCACCTCAGCATGTGCGAATAAAGTTTTTTTTCTATAAAGAAAATTAGGTCGAGATTACCATAGGACAACTAATTAGATTTGCTACAAACCAGCATGGAGCAACCACTTCCTTGGAGATATGAGCAGCCAGTGGATGCACTAATGGCATCTAACAACAATCAAAGGACTTACCCAATCAGAAAAGCAACTTTGACACCAAGAACACCTTATAACACAACATAGCTGGTCTGTTGGAGAAATCAATCACCTGCAGATGTGCCGATAGCACCAAGCAAACAATCAAAAGCCTTGCCCAAAGAAGGAAGACAACACCAAACCAAGATCATATTTCAATAAAGGATATGTGGTTAGTCTTATCCATTGGTTGTTGCAACCCTCAAAAACTGTCATTTATTCTTTTACATCATGTTCAACAAGTGAAGACCTATGGAGAAGAACTTTTCTTACCTTACTTTGGAGTGCAAAAATCATGAAGAAATCTACCATAACATCGATTGCACATTGATTTGTGTCAAACATATGTTTATAAGTGTTAATGGATAGGTGTAATCATATTTTTATAAGTCTTAATGAATGAATATCAATTCATCAATCATATTTCCACTAGTGTTAACTAATACCAAACTTTGGATGTATCAATCATGGCGATACCAAAATTTTAATTAAAGGGATTGAAGGCATTTGGGAATGTTCCACAATGGATGAAATTTAAAAACGATGACCCCATTTTGCAACAGAAGGTACTTGGAAAGTTTATACCATGAATGAAAAGTCTTGAGAAATTAGCCCAAGTTCCCAATGAAGTGGGACAATGGGTGAACCCATTGAAGCTGGGATTGTGGGAAGTGGATGAGAAATTTAAATCTAGTTCAACTTTGCCAATTTCACCCATTCTCTGAGTTTTCAAAAAATCTAAAGCCCAATTCTGCCATTTTAAGACACCTGAAAAAGCTTGCCAAATCGAATTGGTAGGTATGGTCCTTTACATGCAACAAAAGGACCTGCACATCCAGGACATAGACCTTATGGGAAAGTATGGCACAGTATAAACAGCAGACAATATTCCTGTAACTAAGCGGGAACTTAACAGATTTGCATCTTACTGAAGGAAGTGAATTTCAAGCAACACAAATGAAAAATTGAAAAATCAACCAAAACAAAACCAAGGAGCAGTTTGACTGGCAATGATGGCTATGCACATGTTCAGACCTTCAACAGCAGCTGGTATGGTATTGACAACCTATCATAACATCCGCACTGACTTCATCAGTAGCAATGGATGGATGCTCATGTCAAACATCAGCATTAAGCACACAAAGGAATTTCCTAACTGTATTTAGAGGGCACCTTATATCTGCGAATATCCCTCCTAGAAAACAGGAGGTATATTACACCTTTTCCTTAAGAGTAGAATGGAAATTATGCATACTTGTAGGCATAGGATCCCTCCAACTCTCAAGGAATACACAGATGAACCTCCCCATCCTACACCTTGTAATCTACATATTTTTAGGTTTATGATAACATTTGCCTCATGCTTTCTGATGTGTTAAGCCCCAAGGACCAAGATCAACATATGTCTGATGATGTACTTTAAAACATCCAAGTGTCTTCAGTATGACTGGTAGAATATCATTGTCACAATTGCTCATAATGAAGTTGTGTGTCAGCAGATGATCACATCAAATCTTATGAACAAGAATGTATATATTCAAATGTGAAGGTTTGTGTACCTGCAAATGTATTCCCTCTCTTTCATCAATAAATTTCTCTTGGGTTATTGCAAAATCTCTCCTTGAAAGATGTGCTTTCTAACTCTTTCTGTGTCGAAAACAGGGAAATTCTGGATGCTGTCAGGGCACCAGTATCACAACTGGAAAAAATCAGAAAATCTGATTGCTTTAAACTCCTTTTTCTTTCTTTGACACTGAGAATGGGCTATCATGTACAGTTCTCTATCACCTTGCATAATTTCCCTGGAATGACACTCAATGCACATCTTGATTCTTGACTTACAATGCAAAGAACTCTTCCTTCCAGAGTGAGACACTCTACCAGTTGGTCTTTAATCTACTCATTGAACTCCAACATTTCTTCTTAATCAGCTCAAAAAAGGCCCCAATGTGTATTGGTCCTTGCCTCTGTAAAATTGCAATGTTGTCTCTTATCTTGCAGAGATCATATAAGTCCTTGTGTGCTTGACAACTTCCTCCCCTTTTGAGACAGTTTGTAAGAAGACAAACAGATGTGTACCTTCCCTATCACTGTTGATTCAGCAATCATATGGTTACACAATGCAGGTCTCCTGTTGTAGTTGCTGATTCAGAAACGTGCAATTTCTGTACATGATCAAAGACAAGAAACAACTCACACCTGAACAGCAATGCAGATTCACCAGAAGCAGTTGCCTCTCTCTTCCCTCACAAACTGTCCACACTCTGCAGCTTCCCCCTTAAAAATACTTAAAATACACAGGATCAGAAGGGCTGTGGCATCAGAGAAGCAGGTAAAAGGCTTTGAACACCCTTTCAAGTGCTAATTCCTATGCAGAAGTTGTGTTGCTCTGGCATTGTCAAGCAACATTTTGGCAGAGTTGATACTTAACATTTTTCTCTCAGTCTCTGCTACCTTGTGTTACACTTTCTGAGAGTCTGTCAGCTTCTTCTCACTTCATAGGTTCTAGGGTTTAGGGTTTACTGATCTCTTGAGACCTTACTTGACCTGTGCTAATTTCTACACATTTTTTTCCAGATGCGAACTCCAGCAGTTCAAGCTTCCAGATCTGATGTATCGCTAGGAGAGAAGCATCTAATACTTCTGCAAAAAAATTCAAATGCTAGCTGATGAAACTGCAATGTTACATTTGCTGAGTGCACAGGTCACTCAGTTTACACGAGAAAGTTCATGGAGGCAATGGTATCTTCATCATTTGTCAACCCTAAATGAGTCATGTCCTTCTGAATCATCTTCGTTGCCGCTTCCAGCTTCTCTTTCCAGCTCTCAATCTCCTTCAATAGAGGTGGCAACGCTTCATTAGCAACGACAAGCCTGTCCTTCAGAGACTGTATCTCCGATGTCCATTTTTCTTCTTCCTCCCTCTCCTCCGCAGTGAGATTTTCTTCTTCACCTGCTTTGTACAGAGAGATAACCCCTTATACTCCCGGCAACAGTCCTAAAATAGTTGAAAGAAAGGAAGGTGCCTCCATTTGACGGCATTTACAGCAGCAACAAGAAGAGCGACACAAAGAAGACTCGAAGTCCTTTCACTCACCTGCTTCTTCTTCTTCTTCTTCTGTAGTATGGCCGTTGCTGGAATCACGACGCCTCTTTCCAGGGTTCAGGTCAGCAGCTCGCGAGGTGAAGTAATCAAGCCCCTTCTCTCGGAATGCCGACACTCTGCCGGCGAGGATTCTGACTTCCTCCTCGAGCTGCAGGAGCTCTGCTTCCTCCTCGACTTCTGAAGCCATTTCTTCCCCGACGACGACAACGGATGACCGCGTGACCTCCTCGCCTTTCCCGGCTACCTCCAAACCCTAAACCCTGTCTTGCATCCTCAGAAAATCCTGCTTCACAACAAAAGCAAGAAACTAACGAAAGCACAGCGTCTACTCGAGGAATTTGGGAAAAACAAAAAAAAACAAAAACAAAACCCTGATTCCTTGTGAAAGAATTTGTGCCAGATTTATTTATTTTTGGGAATTTTCAATTTAAAATGTGTTTTCCAGCAAAAATCATTTTTCTTCCAAAGAAAAAGAAGAATGAAAGAGGAAAGATGGGGAAGGAGTTGCAAGTCCTAAGTGATAATAACTCATTGAATATCACATATTTTCAATAATATATCATCACATTATGTTATGTCTTTTTTAATAAACAAAATTTTAATTAAAAAACAATTCATGGTCCATTTATATTTCATACCATTATTTGTATATATATGGTCTTTTACAATTTCTTATGCATGAATACTGCAAATATATGTTTCTCTTGAAATATTGAAATTTTGTACATTTGTAATCAAGGTAAATAACACATCCATATTTTTTACTTTTGTAATTCAATCTTGAGAGGTATTTTATTTTATTTTATCTTTTCACATCATAGATTTTTTAAAAAATTCTTGGGTTCAATGTTATAATTTAATAATTGATTTTTAAGTAACATTTGCATTGAATTTGTAATGGTATTAATTTCATGATTCATCCTTTATCGTTGTGGAGTGTCAATCTTTACAATATCAAAATTTATTTAAGTTAATAAAAAAAAATGTTTGGAATTATTCTTGCTCGTGATGAAAAATGTCAACTTGGGCTTCATGCTACTACACACTATGAATGACAATCGATGGATGAAAAAAATGAATTGATTTTGTGAAAATTAAGTTTCATTCAAATGAATCTATTCAATGACATGGTATGAAATTTGAAGTCAATTCAAATTCAATTCAATACAAAATTAAGTGAACTCAATTCAAAATAAATTGGATTCAAATTCAATTGAAGATGATTAGGATACAAACCAATACAAAATGTACTGAAAATCTACTTCTAATTACAATGTTGAAAAAAAACCTCTAAAAGGGGACAAATTTGAAAAAACGCCTCTTTACTTGGGAATCAATGTAAACATATTTTAATTTGGAACTATCCAAAGAATGATAGATTCAAAAAGACAACTTATGGAACCTAAAGCTATCCTACATAAACTAGTTTTGATGAATTGTTATCATTAGAATTATTAATATTTGGGATTCATTTTCAAATTAAAGCATTTGAGATTTTTTTAATGATATTAAACCCATTTCAAACATTCGCAACTTATTTTTTATAATGTTTAACATTGAAAATTTTAGCTTGTGTTAAACACAATGAACTTTGAGCTATGTGACCACAACTATTGTCAACTATGGATTAGAATTAAATCCAAATTAGGCAAATAATTTTGAGTAGTTTACACCATATGGAATATTGAAAAGAATAAGGAAGATGCAAAATGGATAATAAGCTTTAAAAATAACATTTTGATAATGTGTGGGGGTGAAATGATGATGTGTTTATGTGTGAATAAAATATAAAATTGTGTTGAATCTTCAACTATATCACACAATGTACAATAATTCAAAGAAACACAATCCACTATTAAGTAAAAAATATTTCAAGTTTTACTAAACATTTAATGAATTCCAACTATTGAATATTTAATTAGTTATATCATGTCAAATGTTTATTTTAATATATGTTGAAATTTCATGTTCCATTCATGAGATGTTCAAGTTAACATTTGTACAATTTTATGTTTAACATCACTAGTGTAAGTTAGCAATGAATATAATTGTTAATTCATTAATGAATAATAGTGGTTCTTTTTAATTCATCCTTTATGTGAAAATTTTCATGTTAATTTTTTTTGTAATGGAAACTAATGCACAATGTTTTTGCATGAGTTATAATTCTTTTAAGATTTTGCAATAAAGTTTTTCACACATTTGCCTTAAAGTTCACACACATGAAAACATTACAATTTGATTGCAATTTTCTTATTAGATTTGTAATTGTGCACACAACACAATTTCAAAATATGTGTTATGTATGACAATAAATAAATGATTCAAATTTATGTATAGATATCTTGACATGAGTCACATTTGCAAAGTGTTTGCACCCATTTGGTAACAAACTTGACTTTTGTTCAAAAGTGAAATAAAATTTGATTTTTAAAAATAAAATGTAAAAGAGGGTGGGTTGCATGTTTACATTCTCTTCAACATAACCTTTGAAGTTGAATGGATGTTATGAATTGTGATTTCAAGAGTTGAAAACAACAACATCAAATTCCAATATTACATCATCTATTGCACATATGATGTTTAAGAGTTTTTGTGAACAATATCAAATCTACACGTTCAATCTAAATGTTGTGAATTATGAAAGTTTGAGGATTTGTCACATCTTTGAGCACATATTTTGCAATGCAATGATGCATTTTTCCATTGCTAGTTTGTAATTGTTGTATAAAAAGTGTCATTTAGTTTTCCTAATTGATCCACGCACTTAATAATCCCTTGTGCTTACCTTAAAACTATTTGACCTTGTCCATGGTGTTAATTGTTGACATTGATTTCATTATGTTGATTTTCAAATAGGAAGATCAAGAAACATCGGACATGTTACGACTAAGTCTCATAGACATGCAAGATTTTATTTATGGAATTAACATTTTTTAATAAATTGTTGTAGCTATTTGTGATAGAATTAACTTGCATGAGCTTTTGTTTTCAATGCATATAGTGGTTTCATTAATGATAATGCAAATTATTCTTTTATTGCTTTTATTTGAATTTTTTCTTCTCTTTGAAAATTCATGAATTGTGTCTTCCCATGTTGAGTTATGGAACATTAATTGCAAAATTACACTACCAATGGATTCTAAGTGATATGGTTTTCAACTTTCAAGCTTCTATGGTTATCAAGTACTCAAGTTTCAGTTTATTTGGTTATGAAAAATTTCAAGTTTTCAAGATTTAGCTTATTTGGTTATCAACTTTCAAACTTCTTTTGTTATTATTTAATTTCTTGGTTTTGGATTTTCAACTTTTTAACTTATTTAGTTTTTCAAATATTTGGTTTTCAAGTTTCTATTTACTTGATTACTAAGTTTTTTTGAGTATCAAATTTTAATTACTAACCTTTTGAAGTTTTTTATTTTTGTTTGGATTCAAATTTGGTTGATATGTATAAAGTTCATGTGAACTTTACATAATCATGATCTACAATATGAAAACAATCATGATTATGTACAATTACAAAACCATATTGGTTATTAATAGGTCACCTTCTTGATCATGCTTGGATTGATATTCCAAGTTCCAAGTAATGGATTGACTGGAGGATGCGTAGAGACTTATTGGCCTAATTACCATAAACTTACACATTGGGTGAATGCATGGTTGAATGGTTCACTTTTGATGTTACAATGGTCATTTTTGTAAGGTGAATTGTGTTTAAATGTGGTGAATAAACTAATTTTGAATTTGTCAATTAATAATTTATAAACATTAAAATGATGATTATGAATTTTTTTGTAAAATTATATTCCGAAAATAATGCATTCATTATGAATAGAGAACTTTTGAAATTAAAAAATCATGGCCCTATCAATTGATTGGATTGTTAACAAATTGAAGAATTCATATTAAATTGCGCTCCAAATTATTTATAATGATTAAGTATGTTTTATATAATGAAATAATAAGTTCAAGTGTGAAATATTTTATTTAAAAAATTTAGCCAAATGATAGTTATAGACTTTCAAAAGGTCAAAATTGTACTTTATTTTCAAAATCCTTTTGAGATGGATTTTTTTTAAAATAATCTCAAATTGTTTATGTTTAGTGAACATGCTTTTAAAAAAATTACATTGGCCATCATTCATGTGGATTTTATGGGTTTTCCTTTTAGGATTCCAAGTGTCATCCACCATAATAAAAAACATTAATAACTTTTGATATAGGTTTTGACCTAGGCTTAGAAGGTTCCATAAGTGGGTGAACATTTGGAAACCAAAAATTAGAATATCAAAATCTTTAAAATTAACAACCATGCCCATTTGATCATTTTTAAAAAACTTGTTATGAATTTGTATGGAATGTTTGTTTGCCAAAAATGAACCATTCAACCATACATTCATATTGCTTTGCGTTTAAATTACCCAACCATTTTTCAAATAACAATTGTGATAGAAATATATTACGGTTTATTTAAGATTTTGTGTTCAAATAATGAGAATGTCACACTAAATGTAATCTTCTATAATGTTGATGTTATAGAGATAGAGCCTTTCATGGTCATGCCATCTTGTTGACTAGGTGATTTTTGCCATGACTAATTGGTTTTTCCCAAGCAACATTTAACATCTTTTAGTGATGAATTGATGGCACAACATCTTAATTGCAAGGTGGACATGCATCCTAACTATTTTACAATCAACTTAATGTTTGATTTGTGAAATATATCATGAAAATAAAAATAAAAATGTTCGTATTAATATAATACCATCTTTCAAAGGTGCAAAAAAAATTCAAAATTCATAATTTTCACCAAATTCATGGTCTTTTGTTTATGCTAAATCCCTAAGGTGTGGCATTCCCATTATAAAAGGGACTAGGATGAGACAACACTATGATCCCACCTTTCATTTTTGGAATTTGGTCAACCATGAATTTTTGTGACTAGACAAGAAGGCGATTGGATAATGTTTTTCATGTTTTCATAGCAAGTTTTTAGGGTTTTGGTTTTTGTTTTCAATGGCCATCAACTTTTTGCATGTTAACCGCATAAATTATTTCATCACTATTTATTAGTTGTAGCAATTATTGTTTCAAGGAAGCTTGTGAACATGGGTAGGAAGTCTTGTTTATTTCTATGTTATGAAGAACAGATTGGCACCGAGCTATGGATGGCTGAAGAAGTTGTGGCATTAAATGGAGGTTTGCATAGTAGGACATTGGAAGGCAAAATAAAAAGGCGAATTCAAGAGCAATTTGGGCAAGTTTTGGTTTTCTTTTTTTTTTCACTACTTTTAGAAGACAATAGGTTGGACTAGTTGTGATTAGTAGTTACTGATTTCCACTACACCAATAATTACACTATGGCAAACAATGTGTCCTTAGTAAAAATAGATTCTATAAGGAGTTGATGCTAAAGATTAATGACGAAAAGAAGGAAGTTTGAGCTATAGGAAAAAGGGCATGTAGAAGGACAAGTATGCATTTAGAAAGGGGACATTTGTTGCATCTCTCTTTGATCCATGTTGTAGGATATGTGTCTGAGTGAAAATTAGAATCCTCAATGGGGTGTCCTTAGGTTGGGCTGAATGAGATAAATGAGGATAGGAGTGAGAAGTTCATAAAGATATATCTGTAGCCTATTCTTGCACAAAAACCTATCTTTCTTGAGTGGTTCTAAGTAAACATGGTACACATCATTCATACTTTGATCTGGACATGGAGATCCAAATGTTTCTAAGGCCAGGGTTTATTAGATAAGGAATTTAATGATGCTCTGCATTGTTGCATTAGTTGGAGAAAGGTTAGAAGTTCACATGGACTGAAAAAACCTTGAGAGTTCTGACCTCAAGCTATACCTTAATAGATTTTAAACTTTTAATGTATGGTTTTGTACATGGCAGCCAACTATCTGTTGCCATTATGACAAGTTTGCGAGAGCTCACATGTATGTAATAGTTGGTAATTTACACATAGAATATTGAACCTTGTTCTGTCAAATTAATAGCACTAGTGCAATTTTTGGTAATACCGGGTTTATAGTCTCAACAATGTAAGTGTTGGAATTGATAGTCTTGCATAGTTCCTAGGGTTTATGTTTCTACTTTGAGTTTCTTATGCACAAGATATTGTTTTTTTTCACCCCTTCTTTTTTGTTACACTTTATCCACCATAAAACACTCCTTTGAGTGAATCAAATTTTACACTAATAACATGGTAAAAACAACAAGTTTGTTTGGGTTGCATTTAAACATGATAGATATCCCATCCGTAAATTAAATAAGGATATTTTAAAGTCCTAATTTGACATTTCCTCTACCAATTATTAATTTTAAATAACCTTATTTCTCAAGACTGTGAAGCTAGTAGTGTAAGTGCTCATTTACCTTAGCCAACAAGCACAATGTGAAACTTATTGTGAATTTAAAAATATGTAGATTGCAAAGAGTAGGTGGAAAAGAAGGTACTTATACAAGGGATATTACACATACTATTTAAAAGTGGGAGAAATCTTTTCATTCTCGAGGATTAGTAATATTCATGAATGTAAGGTGCTTTCCAAATTACCTACAAGGAAATTTCTCCCATCGCTTTATGAGTAAGACATAAGTTCCTTCGTCAAGCCCAAAAAGGAAATAAATCTTTTGACAAAATTTCTAGCAGGTCAAAAAGTTTATAAAAGATCACCTTTTGACAATTCCTCAAATTTTCCTTAAGATTCATGACTTTGGATTGTTTTGCATTTCTTGCAAGTTCATGAAAATTTTATGTTCTTATGATACAAAAATAAAATAAAAATTGTGATAATATTTTATATAGGGGAAAGAGAAATTTTGAGTTTGTGAGACTAGAAGGTGGGTACCAAGGTGAACCAACATCCATGGGGGTACCTTCTTTTGGAGCTAGGCTTTTTATTGACCATGTTAAACTCAAAAATTGTTAGAATTGAAACTTTGAATTAGTCTAAACACAAGATATTTGTGATATTTAGAAATAATATAGACCATGGTACCAATCAATGTTAGCAAGTTCTCAAATTTAAATAAGTTAGGTTCTCAACTTTCTAAATCGGAAGTTCCAAGCTTTCTTGGAACTATCATTGGAATTGAATCAAGGAATCAACTTTTTTTTCAAAATTGAATTAGAAACTAAATTAAGAGGTTATCCCTTTTAAACATATTTAGGTTCTCTACCTATTACATTCGATTCACGAACCTATTCACCTCTCCCATTCATTAGATGAGGTGCCTCACAAGTTCAAATTTTTTTTCCCACAATGAGGAATTTGATTGGCCCATCACTCAAAAAGAAAATGAGACAAAACGATGGAGGCTCCCCAAAATAGTAGGTTCTATTTTGAAGTGTAGAGTTCTTCCCCTTTGGCCCAAAGGAGGAAAGCATATGGGATAAAATAGAGGTGCTATTGGGAACTCTTTGAGGAACATGTCAGGAACTTGGGAACTCTTTGCTTTGACCACCCCTCCCTCCCCAAAAAGGTCAAAAAAAAAAAAAAAAAAAAAACCTTGCTTGGAAATTTGGGGCTCCCCCCCCCAATGGAAAAGGAACAAAAGAAAAGTCCACCCTCCAACCAAAAACAAAAATTAAAAAAAAAACCCCCCACTTCCCCCACAAAACAAAAAAGGGAGGC
>Ga0116231_10003269_pt1 | contig 33798 bp, 34 predicted proteins | sample S1TSphgellanicum_2_FD_89695 | JGI IMG/M metagenome (GOLD analysis project Ga0116231, IMG submission 89695) | Host-associated microbial communities from peat moss isolated from Minnesota, USA - S1T2_Fd - Sphagnum magellanicum MG | ecosystem: Host-associated > Plants > Peat moss > Unclassified... | reverse complement strand
TTGTTTTAAATTTATATGAGGCGCCCCTTGGGCCAGGGAGGCCGTTCCTAGACAACGACACATGCGGAGAGGGGGGGGGGGGTATTTATTTCTACCAGGGTTTTCTTCTCTGTATGATGCCATCCATGGATGGATGATGAGATAGATGGATGGATGGAAAAAGCTTCATGAAAAACAACCATGACGTCCTTTACATTAGCCTTGGCTTTGCCCTTGGCTTTATGCAAAGCTTTATTCATGTTATTCATGTTATCGGACTGACAGACGCGATTGATGGCTGGCGTGTGTGTCTCTCCCCCACCATGACCCGCAGCGCCAAAATTATACAGAGGCCGATTCTGCCATAGAATGCTTTTGCAGCAGAATTGTCGTGTCAGACAGACAGACGCACAGACTAAGCGAATTAATATATAAGATTTACGTATATATGATCATGAATATATGTATAAACTATGGATGTAGTGTCTATACTATTTTCCTAGCATAATGAGGTTATGTAACATGGACTAGGGAACCAACAGGTAACTGGCTGAAGGTCATTTGTTATTGGAAATAGTTGAGGTGTTGGAGCATTGAAGGTATTGCAAATAACCAATCACCTCGAGCGGGTTGTTTAACATAACCTACCATTCAAAGGTTGGGGAGCAACAACAACATAACCCTCTTGTTGATGGATGAAAAGTCATGTAATTCTCTTTTTGATGGATGAAAATTTGTAGTAGACATCATGTCCAAATGGTGGATGTACGAAAAAAAAAGGGTGAGAAGTTATTATGCATGGTGAAAGGTGAATGGAATACAAATTAGAAGTTCAAGAAACCTTTGGATAGTAGGTTATGGACTAGGTAATCAATTCGAGGTTGTCAATTACCAAAAATAGTTAGAAGCATGAGAGCATCAAAAGTATTTTTCATAGCCAACGACCAAGTTGAGCTAATTAACAAACATAACTTACCATTCAAAAGTTTGAGAACAACAATAACCTACATGATGATGCATGAAAAATCATGTAACCTTCTTATCAATGGATGAAAAATCATGAAATCCTTTTGTTGATGGATGAAAATCCATATTTGATGTCCTATCCAAATGATGTATGTATGGGAAAGAAAGGTTAAAAGGTTATGTTTGGTGAAGACCAAGTGGAGGAGAAACCAAAAGCTCGAGAACCTCAAAATGATAGGTCATGAAATCCTTCCCTTTCTACGAGTATGTGGAAAAACTTGTTTTCTTTTGTTTTCAATTTTTTTTTCATAATTATATATTCTTTGAAATTTCTACTTGGATTCTTATTAATATGGATTCTAATGGTTCATAATTCACAACAACATCCCTAATTAACCATTGGCATCAAATTACATTACCAATTTAACATTGTAAAATAATTTTCATATGAATTTTTTTAATTTTTTAAGAATTCAAGTGAGCCACTCATTCATGCATTCACCTAACATGCAAATGTTATAACGAGGACTTTTGTGATCATGCCTAGGGAAATAATGTGAACACTTGAAAGCATTCCAAGTGTGATTTAGTTACCTTTAGACATCCCAATGGTGGTTGTGTCATTTTGTGACTCCACGTGATGAGTTCAATAGGGTATCTAAACTACCCTTCCCACAAAGGAGTGTTGAATATGGAGTGGCACAAGCTTTTGTGATAGTACCACAATTGCAATAGTGATAGGTTTCTTTTACAAACACATAAAGAAAACATGCACTTCAAGTGACATAATATTCTCAATTCACAAATAAATTGAATATACATGGAAAATTAGATTATTGTTAATGTAATAAGTAACAAATATCATTGCAAAATTTTCATTAAAATTATTGCTTATGTGAGATTAAATGTTTGGTTGAACATGAAATGTTTTGGAAGTTTCGACAAATTTTTTTTAATGGAACCACACATTAGGTGTGTTGGATCCACATATGGCTCTTTGATTGCAAACACAATTGTCATTTGCTTATCGTTTAACATTTAATCCCACAAAAAATTATCATTGCATTTGGTGTCTCCAAGTTAACATCACCAATTGGAGAGCTCTTCAAAATACCAAGTGATGAGAGTGATGCTCCTTTCCCATTGACATCAAACTTGCAAGATCTCAATGATAATGAACCTTGGATGACTGATCTTACAATTCCAAATACATTGTCACGATCAAATGGCTAGCCATTGTGATAACAAGGTTGATTATCATGAAGAGGTTTTAGATTAGGACTACCAATCAAAATACAGAACATGGTAGCATATTTCTTGACTATTGTGCATATGGAGCTCCTAGTTATGGGTATGATATTTCACAATTGATTTCAAACATGGAAGAAACACCATTGCTAACATCAAACTTGCAAGATCTCGATGACAATGAATCTTGGATGACTACTCCTACAATTCTATAAACATTGTCATCAAAATGTCAACCATTATCATCACAAAGGCCTATTATCATCAAGGGGTTTTAGGACTACCAATCAAAATACACAACATGGTAACATATTTCTTGACTACAACACACATGTGGACTTCCTAGTCATGGTTGAAGTACATCCTACATTAGGGCCAATTTGGAAATCAAATAAATTTTTGGCTTGAATGCAATTGTGATGTTTTGTAGGTCAAAGAACCATCTTTGTGCAACAAAAAACACTTTTAGCATGTACAAAAATTTACTATAGGATTATAAGTTGTTCATGAGGCCTCAATTGGTGATAATGTAATACAATTTTCATAAAAAATGTGAACATGTTTAGCACACCCACTCAAAAAGACAAAGACACTAAGTAGAAATTCACATCATCCAGGGTTCCAACCCCATACTTATGGAGCAAAGCCATTGAGAAAATTTTGACCTTTTTAGGTTTATTGTTGGCACAACTCCCCTTTTGAAGCTACCTTTAACAATTGCCAATTGCAAACAAGCAACTTAACAAGTCTACCCAACTTAATTATAATTTTTTTGTCATGTGATATTTTGAACACTAAAAAAAACAATGCAAGATATATGTATGAATCAACCTCTCATCACAAGTGATTTGTCATCCGCTCCAATGTTGACGCTTATAACCATCGATGTCAACATCCATAAACAAAATAACATAACATCTCATAAACCTAATACATCCATCCAAACCAAAATAAACTCACCTACAAAAACATAGGAATCCAAAGCCAAAACATAAAAAAACGTAAACACGATGTCTAATGAAAAATTGCATAAACACAGGAAAAACTTACAAAATGTAACACATAATGCTTTGAAATTTCAAATCAACAAAAATGATTTGAAATCGTTCAAAAAAAGATTATATCCCAAACACAAAAAATCTAAAACTACATTTTCACTGGAATCAATTCCAACCCCAATTACCTTAATTTACTTAAAATAATTACCATAATTAAAATGAAAACACATAATTATCACAAAACTTCTAACACTTTCCAAAGATGTCTATTAACAAGCTAACTAGTGTGAACCCTGTGCATAATGCACATGTGTGTTATTTCAACAATGTTTGGTTGATGTTTTTGGTTTTTTAAAAAAACTTTTCTTTTCAAACAACTGTCCGTGGCTTGGACGCCGTTCTCGGGAGACGAGTTGATTGCTTCCGGGGTCCTGTCTGGTCTGGTTTAGGGTAGGGTGGTAGGTACCTAGGATGATCCCGTGGTTTCAGCAGGCTCTGTGACCTAGGCTAGTAGGTACCTACTACCTACCCTACAAATAATGTCGCGATGAAATAACTGTCCGGAGTCATTGTCACTGATTGACAGACAGACTTGCTAAATTAATATATTAGATGTGAATTTCACGCATGCAATTGGGTTCATGCAAACAACTACTTTTTATGCAAATGCGTTGCAAAACACACGACTCACCAACATTTGGAAGGAATTTTGGTCAATCCATGAGCATTTGTCTTTCACTTGTAGCATGCATGATATTGCCAAGTTGCATTAATGAAACTATTGAATATATTTTTAAAAATTGAATTCCTTTTTTTTATAAACATAACTATGTCTAAATAAGGTGGGTATTTTGGGCACATCGAAAAATGAATCAAGTTTTAATTTAAATTAAATTAGAAGTTGCTATAGATGTAGCTAATCAATAGCTTCAATAATGTTAACGAAAAATATTTAAAAATTTTACTTAGTCCGAATTAACGTGAAATTTAAAGTTGAACTCAATAACTAAATAAATAAATAAATAAATATAGGCAAAATTTTATGGCAATATCTGTGCGTGAACCGCGCGGTCGTCAGAGGCACCCGCGCGGTTCCCGTGGAAACAGCCGCGCGTTTCTGTCTTCGTCTCGCCCCCCTTTGCAGTTTGTGTTCTCTCTCCCTGTGCGTTGAAGTTTCCCCTGCGCGCTTACCATCGTCTTGTTGTTTTTGTTGTTGTTGCTGCTAATTTTCTGCATGTAATTCTGATGCACTTGTTAATCGCCTTCCGTCTGTGAAGTTTTGGAAATTTTTGCTATCGATTTTGGCCCAGATTTTGTCGCACAAAGTTCCTTGTTTCTTTACGGAGGTTTTGTGAGGAACTTGTTGCTTCTTTTTGGATGCAGCCGAAGCTCCGGCCATGTCAACGGACGTTCATTAACGCATAGAAAACTTTTTGTTCCTGTTTCAGTTGAGTTTTTCTTCTTTTTCTGGCCATTTGTCAGATCTACTGCATGGGCAAGGCAAGGCAAGGGAGGAGTTTCTTTGTTTGTTTTTCGCTGAAGGGGAATTGCATGACGTAATCACGTTTTGTTTGTTTTTTCCCGCGGCTGCAGCTTTGAAAGATTTGTCGTGAATTCTGGTGTTGTAATCGTCTAGTTTTTTTCTTTCTTTCCTCCTCCAGTGTGCTGTACTTTTTCTGCTTTTGTTGTTCACATTCAAGTAACCAGCACAAACTCTCTTCCATCGTCACCAAACATTTTTCTTTCAAGTCTTTGGAGACTGTGGAAGACGGGCGCGCTGGGTCGCATGGCAAGTCCGGAGGAGGCTGCGGCGGCAGCAGCAGCCTCGCCTACTGTAGTGCGTTCCGGGAGTAACCTGCAGGAAGGCGTCGTCATTCAAGAACTGTCGAGTCCTCCTCTGCAAGGTTGGAAAAAGAAGGTGTGTTTTCTTACAAACCCGAAATTGCACGTGTTTGTTTGTCCCTTCATACTTGCAAAATAATATGAGTTTTTTGGCTTCGAAGGCTGTTAGAAATTCTTTGCAAACCTGCCTTGCCCCTGGAAATTATGGTTTTCTTCTTCTTGTGTCAAGTTAATCATATCTCTGATGCAAAATTCTACAAGATCTATCAGTTCTGTAAAAGAACGTTTGCCTTCTTTGTAATTACTTGCAAAGAGAGCGCACCGTTCAGCATGTGGTGTTAGCAATTGCATGTGGGTGTAAACAGGATAAAAGGAGCCGTTATAGCATTTAGACAATTCCTAAATAGTCCTGAAACAACATTGTCGAACTTTTACATTATTTATACAGTTTTTCAAAGCACGAAAAGAACTAATTACAAATTTCAAATGTGTTAGAAAATATTTTACATTCATTAGATTGTTTTAAAATTTATTCAAATCTTAAATTGATATGTTAAAAAAAGTATGTCACAAATATAACATATGTTTTCAATAATTAATTTGATATATTTTACTTGCAAACTTGTCGAGTAAACATTGATTACACAAAAAATGGTTCCTTTGTTTGCGTTTGCACCCATGTCCCTTTTCTTCTTTGTTTGTACTATTGTGAATATGCTCAGAATGTAGATCTATCTTATTCTGTGAAGCAAAAAAAGAAGATCCCTTTCTTTGGCAAGGTCCTTGTCTCTTGCCAAAACTTCACATAAAGCTAGCAACTTTAGTGTGTCTCTGTTGTCACATGAAAGTAGGCAGCTGCCACTTTGCTCCTCATGTTTGTAGTGAGTACACTTAGGATTTTGCTATTATTTGCTGATCAATGAGGGAAAAAATTTCTGTGATCCGATTCTACAAGCTTTCAAGCTTTTGAGGACATCATTAATCAAATATCATCTTCATTGAGTTTCACCAAATTTTCTAACTGTCCGATTCTGCTGAATTGGCCAATGCTCTAGAAAAAGTCATTGATGTGAGCGTTGCTGGTGTTTCTATGGTGTGATGTTTTTACCTGTCACCATTATAGATTTGATGACAATCCATGATGTCCAGTAATGCTGGACACCCAAACATTCGTTTGGGTGTCTTCATATACTACTTACCTTGCAGTCAAAGTTTGGATCTTGTCCTTTCTCTAAGGTGGCATAAATAGCTCACTTCAAGGACACATTCACATCTGAATGAATTTAAGAGAGAGAATCAGTTTGGTCACTAGTTTTGAGTGTAATGGTTATGGGCTGTGGAGATAATGTAATTCAGAACAAATCTTGGTTCCTTGTTTGATATTATTGAACCTGACAACATTGGTGGTTCTGGAGTTGTACCTGCAGGTCATTCAGAAAATAGGTGGGACTCCAACAGGGAAGGATGTGAGTTACATCACACCTGATGGTGAAGAAATTAGCTCAAAGCGGCAACTACAAAAGCATCTCAAGGGCCACCCAGGAGGTCCCACTGGAGCTAACTTTGACTGGACCTCAGGTGCCCTTTTACATTTTCTTCTATTGAATGTCTGCTCTGTCCTCACTCCTCTGACATCTTCTAGTTCTAATTTGTTTCAGTGCACTATCAGTTTTTCCCTATGGCTCACAACTGAAGTGAAAGATGTTTGGGGACATGCTGTTTGCTATTGTCTGGTATGTTTCAGTGCTGTATTGAATTGTAATATGCACTGCTTTCAGCATCCTTGTGACTCTCACCCTTGCTTTTGATTTCAGATCTGCCCTCCCAGTTTCTGGCAAGTGCAACTGTTTGTATCAACTGTCCATGTGAGTGCTGAATTTAGTTGATGTTGTCCAATTTAGGTGAGAGTCCAAGACGATCATTAAGATTGAGTTCAAGAGGACGAATGTCAAGTGACCACTCAGAGGCAGAACTTCCTGTGACCAAGCGCACAAAGCGAGTAGTCCATGAAACAGCACACAACAGCATTTCTCCAGTGGTAGGAGGCACAGGAAGAAAAGGGAGAGGTGAGAATGGAGGTTTCTTAATTAGTGAAATACTGTGTGAAGACATCCAGTAACAGTGCCTTTTGTGCTTGCAAAGACAGGTTCCCTCTCTAAATGGTTTCATCATCCGAACCTTGAGATATTTGTCCAAACAAGAAGGGAGACTCTTTCCTTGCAAGGAATCTGCACATGTCAATTTGTGTATCCTTTTGGTTTTTATGGTAGATTAAAGCACTTATCTTTTGGTGTCCTTAGTGTCTTCAGAACATTTAGCTCTCAAAATGAAGCAGTTAAGTGACAGGTTTCCTCTGTGCTCTCATGTATTGATACAGCAAAGAAGCTTACATTGGCAGTATCATTAGCTGGAGATGAAGAAGAAATGGAGGATGTGACAAAGGATACGGTGTCAGTGGAACAGATTCAAGCAACAGAAGAAAAGGCAGTTGTGGAAAAATCAAATGGCCAGCAAATGCAAGCTTCAGTGACTGCAGAGGACAAGATTGTCAAGGACATGCAAGGGGAGAAAGGGGTTAACACAGCTGCAGACGAGCCTGTAAAGATGGATGTAGATGTTCCACCCCCTTCAATAAATGGTCACACATTAGAGGTTGACAAGGACACGGTAAAAGATGGAGCCATCAAAGACCTCAAGGCAGACATGGAAGTTTCAGCTGTGGCAACAAAAGTGCAAAATGAGAATCTGACGTCTGACCATGAGAAAAAACCTGATGCATCTGAGGTTTCTATGAAAGAGCCAGCTGTACATGGTTTCACCATTCAGAATGAGGAAAAAGCAGAGGTGGTTGGGCAAGGTGAGTATCATACTCGAAGTCTCATGATTATGCTAGCAACATTGGAACATTAAATGTGGGAAGGCTCGGCATGTTTGTAAGAGGTTAACAGAAACAGCAGCTTAACTCTGTAAATGTGGTATTCCACAAATACAACTCGCGTTTATGCACTCTAGGAACTTTAATGACACCTAGTTCAAAATAAAGCTGAAAAGCAGATGTTTGGTGTGACCACAGGAACACAGGTGGCTGTGCCAGCTCTTTCAGCTGAATTGATCCCCAAGTCCTCAGCAGTAGAGGCACTAATGGCAACAGAACAAAAGTCTGAAGCGAAATTTGTTGAGGAAATTCTGAGTGAGCAGATCACCAATTTTTTGACTGATGAACTTTGTGATGAAGATGAGAATGTAAATGGGGCAGATATGGACTCTCTTGTTGATAACAAGCCACAGGAGTTCAAGGCTGTAGAACTGCCACAGCCTCAAGGTATCCATGCCCTTGTTGACGATTCAGCACTGTTTGGAGGTGGAGCCAAACCACAGGAGGAAGAAGAGCCCCGCATGCTTCCAGATGCCCCTTATCCTGTTGGTATAAGCACATGAAAGGGAAGATAAAGGTTTTAGAATTGAGAGAAGAGCTGAGCCCCTCCACCTTGTCTAGTTAATTGTCCTGACCTGTCAATATCCTCTTTCTTTGTGTGAGCTAGAACCCAGCAGTGTCTCCATAGATACACACACACTTGGAAAACAGACCCTTAGAATGTTCAGTCAGCAGGGTTATGATACCTCATTGCCGTTTAACTGAATGAAATCTTTCACAGACTTGTATGAACATATGTAGAAATGATAGGAATTTGGGTCAAGGATTGGGCCTAGACAATGGAAGAAGTGACTCTCAGCTTGGAAAAGTTGAATTCCAGAAGAATCAGAGGGTTGACCAGTCGTAGATTTGGTTGACCACAAAATGTGATAAACTGTATAGGAGACCACATTTCTGTAACTTGTTTGACTGTAAAGAAAATGGGTCTCATTTGTATGTCTCGCGTGCCATCCCATTTTAGGTGTCTAAGCCTTGTTAGTCTTAAGATGGTTTTTCCATTTGCAAGCTGCACCTGAAGTGTGTACATTTCTTCGATTCCTGTCATTCTTGTAAGTGTGTTTATTATTGGTTTTGCTGGAACTGACACAACATGTACCTGCAAAGTGTTATTGTGCAGCTTTCTCTGCAAGTCTCATAGGTATTCTTCTTCAAAGACTGGCAGCCACAGATGGATTATAAATCTTGTGAATTCTATATCCAATTCACGAGCTTCCAATTTTCGTCATGTAAGGGTTCTGCATTCTATCAAGGATCTAAGCCATGGTAAAAGTTCACACAAGCTTGTACTAAGTGATCATTTAGCATCTCCAGTTGTACCATTCAGATTAGTTAGAGAATCAGGCTTCTTTCTTCCTCTCACCAACTTTCAGAGACAAAGCCTGCAGATTTCTGATTATATTGTTGGGTGTTGGGGGAGTGATCATTTGGTAGGAAGAAGCTGTTCAAGACCCTAGATCATTTGACCTAATTTGCATGTTCAATTGAGTGCAGCAGGATCAAGAGGGTTGAGTTTCTGGTGCAGAGACACTAATGCCCCCATGGTGCCCAACTGAAAAACTATGCCATGAATTGGAGAACAAAAGTAAAACTGCAAAACCAAACTGGCTTTTTAAACAGACCCAAAAGTTCCAAGATGGCACGAAACCAAGGAAAGCCAAAACCCATAAAGAAGAAGCTGGAATAACCAGGCCAGACAACACTAAAGGCAGGTGGGACATAACCAAAGGCATACAAAAAGATGCTGCTGAGATTGGAGGGGCCAAGACCAATGAAGGTCATGGAAAACCAAGGGAAACCAATTCCTGAGGTCTTGTTTGGTGCGGGGACCCTAATGGTTTGTTGCATGGGCCCATGCTTCCTTCCCTTGTTGTGGTCTGTATGCTTACTTATCTCTGCAGTTAGTTACACATCTTGGTTTAAATACTGGTTGGAAATGACCTTTCAGCATGTGTAAGCAGAACTGAACGGCTTCTATAGCTCAGTTGGCTAGAGCACCCGTTTAGTAAGCGGGAGGTCCTGAGTTCAACTCTCAGTGGAAGCAGTTTTTTTGAATTTTGCTTGCTTTCTACTAGAGTACTATTGTTTTTGGATTTTACAGAAGCTTGTTTTCTAGTGAGCTCTTTTTTTGGATTTTGTAATGGAAATGGATTCTGAACGTTGATCCATTTTTTCTACCCAAGAGTTTCTGAGTTCAATTCTCAGTAAAAGCAATGTCCCTTTGTAGGAATTTATTTTAGTGAAGCCTTTTTTTGGATTTACCAATGCAAATGGATTGGGAATTACAATCCATTTTTTTCTACTCAAGAGTTTTCTCGTGTAATTGTTTGCAACACTGATACTTTAGACACTTATAAAACCATCCATTATCACCAGCTGCACGTTTTTGGAGAATCCATCCATTTATTATACCTGTTTACTAAAACAACTCGTATTGTTGTTGGCAATTCCTTTTGTCCAACAAGGTGTCTTCCCCCCAACAAGGTGGTAGCAATGACAATTGCAGGTCTGTACTTTTACACTGCAGCTCAGCCTTTTTGAGCCCTTCCTACAAAGATTATTGAGGTAATATGGTGAGTTTGCTCACATGAGACGTACAAAAACATAATAAGTCATTTCAACACTAGTGCTGCAGCACTTCACACTGACAATACCAGATTTAACTCTCATGGGGTATTGAGGTATCTCCACACTCATGAGATACCTCATGAGGAAAACCAGGAGCATAAGAAATTAGAAACAAAAGAACTCTGACATCTTTGTGAGCAGGTGCAGGTTCTCTTACAGCATGTATGAGATCTATAGATTTGAGATTTTTGCTTGCTTGGTCTTTTGCTTCAGCACACTTACCTATACTTCTGTGACAGGGTCCAAAATCTCACACCTTACCGACCAAAGTTGAAAAGACAGATCTTTGTACAGCCAGATTATTGGCATTCATGTATATTGAGATACAGTAGGACTCTACTGAGGAGGAGGAGGAGGAGGAGTAGCATTATAAGTACCATAAGGCACACGACTTGGCCCCAACTCAGAAGGCAGGACTTCCTCTTCCAGCAATTGGAAGGGATCCACATATGGGGGCCGCCCTGATATTCCATTGCTGCTATGTACAAATGCGGCTCCAAAATACTGCATTCAACAAACATTGAATAACTAGTTAATACGGATTTATTGAAGTGTTTTAACTTATACATTTCTTGTGTGCTCTGGGACTGGAAATCCTTAGTGCAGGCCTCTATGTTATGAAATCAGCAATGCCCTAGTTCTCCATCTACTGGGAAAGCAAGACAAGAGGTAAAGAAAGAGTTTCACAACTGATGAAATCTCAATGAAATACAGCATAATTCACAAAGAAAAGCATCCTTGGAAAATCTCTGTAACATACCAGATAACAAGCCACAAATGTGGAGACAGTGGCAACAATAAGTGGCCAGAATGCCAACCAGAAGGAACCCCCTAGCTTTAGCAACTCTAGCCCTCTGGGTATCAAGCCCTGTAGACACAATTCCATTGACATCCAAGGTTACAAATTCAGAGTTTGTCACCATTGTAAGGTCAGGATGAGAAATAGCCAGTTTTCGTTGGGTCTAACTATTGTCTCTTAACAGACCTCCTTAATCCTTGCTTCAGCACCCCCCCACAAACTAAATTTTCATAAGCAGATTGAGCTCGAACCACTTCTGTCTAGGTGCATCTCCATGATGTACAAGCCTTGAAAATTGTTAAACTGCAAGTCCAGTAACAACATGTACCATATATAGAAAGCAAGTGCATACCTAGTGCTAGGGTTCACCTTTGACTTGCAAGTGGCTATAGTTTTAACCCCATGCAATATGTGCCTTCTAAGTGTAGCCATAACAGTCAACTCTGCAATATTTCAGCAGAGGAGTGAACTACTGCTTATCCAGAGTACCCAAACCTATGCACTTCAGAGGTATTATTCAAGAGTGCAAACACAAAAATGCTTACATCAATCCCCTCACTGTTCAAGGCCATTGAACGCTCCCTTTGATTGGACTTCTCCCTTTCATCTGTCTGTTTTGGTGGTGATTTTGTGGAGGTGCCAAATGAGCCTGTGCCACTGCTGCCACTTGCACTTTTGTCATTCTCCCCTTCTTTGGTCTTTGTACCAGTACCCAATGTTCCAGGGTCATTGCCATCATCTGTTGTGGATGTTGGCATGATTCCCCGCTTTCGCAACTCTCTCATGAACAAAGTCTCTGGTTTATTGTCCCCTACATGGTGCCAAACAACAACACTAAAATTACATCGCATTAACCAAATGAGGAACACAGCAGAGGTCAGGTCAATGCCAGAGGAATGCCCTCACTTGACCATTACCTCCAAATCCTTAGCCACCTAAATGTGAAACTATACTAAAAAAGGAACACACCCATCAAAATTTCTGCATGTGCTAGGTTGTGCTGCAATCAACTATCCAACAGATTGAGAGATTTGCATAGGTCAGTTGCAACAAGAGAATAGGATTGTGCATGGAAAACAACAGCTGTAAGGCAATCCACGAATGCAGGTGTTTTTCACAATCCATCAACTACATCCCAACGATTAGGCATAAACCATGCACTGCTGGTGTTTATACTTCAGATATGTATTTTTTAGTTCACATCAGAGACTGCTCTCTTGCTGGGCCTTCCCACCAATGTACGCTTCATACACTCCTGAGCAAGCGTGTCATGCTCAGTGTGATGCTGACCAGAAATTCTAAGCTAAACCTCTGGGCCCTACACACTCCAAACCCATTGCCAGATGACTATTTTGCATATAATTTTACCTTGACATTTCTATTTGCATTCAGGGGTACCATAAGCTGTAGAATGCCACCTTATTGACTCAATGGGAGGGAGACTTCTATGAAAGACTTGAGGTTTTGGAAGCTGAGACAAACACACTACACACTATATCCATAGATGAAACAGACTCTGGAGAGATCCATTGCCTGCAAAAAGGACACATACTATTCAGGTCATGAACCTCCCCTCAACATCTCTCAAGGGTGGAAAAGTCCTTTCCACACCAAACAAACCCTTTCTTTTTTAATTAATTAAAAACCCCATTTGAGATTTCTTAGGCTTTCATGCTCTGCTGTGGTAGATGGGGAGATCTAAGAAATACCCAATCTGTGAAAAAGTTCACAAAAACTAGGGAAAACCCTCTGCCCATAAACGAAAGCCGATCCTCTCTCTCTCTCTACCTCGCAGCAACCATTCATAATCTTGAGATCAGGATGCAATTCAAGAAGACAGAGCCCCAAAAACCCCGCCCATAAAAATACCCACACACTCAAAAGCCTTCTTCTCCCTCTTATCTGTCGAAACCCTAAACCCTAAACCAAAATATGAAGATGCCCTACCTGAGTCATTCTGATCTCCTCCAAGGCATCTGGTAGCAAACTCCAACCTGCCAACTCTCAACTCCTTGCGTCCTCTTCCTCCTCCTCCCCCTCCTACTCCTCTATGCGCACGTGTGCTGCTGATGCTGCTGGGCCTAGGCCACAAACTGGTAGGAGCCGAGCTACACGGCCTATCAAAGTTGGAAACATGCAAGGGGAAAGAAATGGAGGAATGGGTTGATGAGGAGGAAGAGAGAGAGAAATTACAGCAGCAGCAAGAAGAAGGAGAAGAAGACGGAGAGCATGAAGCCAGTTGAAAAAGCGCAACGCAGACCATGATTGATGGCTCCTCCCAGCATGCAAAATCAACCAAACATAGCACACATCCCAGATTCTGGCCACTTGGGTGTCGAAAAGTGGGAGCTTTTTCTTTTGGGTTTGCTGCTACACTTCTGTTTCCTGCAACACCACCACCACCACCACCACCACCCACCAGCACGCCATGAACGATGGATGGTAAGTGGACAGGAAACAGTTTTCCGTTGGATCCCAGTTCCAGACCTAACCATGGTGGTTACCTCAGTTGCATTTTTTTGCACTACCTTCCTACTAATGGGTTATAGGTAGGTAGTAAAAGCAGGCCTTACCTATGTTTAAACTACTGTTGGTGGATATCCAGAAAATTCAGATATTAGACCTGGAAATCGTGTTGGATATCACATTTGATATTTGTTGGATATCACATGTTGTGATATCCACTGTGATATCTTGATCACCAGCTCTCAAATTTATGAAATACAAAACTCTAATATCCATATTTCAATCTGGATCAGCCTTTTTTTTTATTGGCGAAATATCGCCAAAAAGCAATGGAGAAAAAGGGCTTGTGAAATTCATTAAAGGATTTTTTTTAAATAAATGAAAATTTTCACATTGCAATAGAAGCTCAAAGACCACTCACCATTTCGTGTATTCCTTCTAAGGCCTCTCACCTACTATAATCAGGTCATTAGGTATCCCTGTCGCCAAATTAGCACTAGTAGATGCCATTGGATCTAGGTTAATCGCTAGGTTAATCACCAACAAATCACCATTAGATCTAGGGTTATCGCCATGAATATCACTATTAGATCTAGGCCTATTGTCATGAATATCATCATTAGATCTAGGGTTATCATCAACAATTTTAGGTTTAAACTTTAAAGAGTCAAAACTACTACATTACATGGAACACTGAGGTAGCCGGCTTGAGCACCATGAGCACTAAGTACGCTCATTGTTGTGACTTGGAAGCTTTTGTCGTTTCTTGCTTTGCTTTTGCTAACTTTTGTCATTTCTTGTTTTGCTTTCGCTAACTTTTGCTTTGCTTTCGTCAATTTTCGCTCCATCAACTTGTTGTGGCTCATGAATGTTTCTAGTGGGCTCCAAAGCCCAAAGTCTAGAAGGTTGGGGGCTTGGGAATTTAGGAAATAAATAAGGATCTAGGCTTTCAAGATGTGTTGTAAGTAATAAGTTGTTGAGTTTGGTTGGAACTTGGTTGTTGCTAGAGTCACAAGGGTGCACATTGTTCAAGAGTCAATGTTGCTTGAAGGTGAAATGGAGGTAACAATGCTAGAGAATCGTCTCCCCCACCTCATAGTGCCCATTGCTCACCAAGTCATTGTTGTTTGTGTGTGCAAAGTTCATAGTGTTGTTAAATGTTACAACTTGTTCAACAATGTTTGTTGCTACATGTGCATGGTAGTGTTGGCCTTCAAATGAACCACATGGACATCACTACTGCACACTAGTTAGTGTAAAACTTCTTCACTAAACTATGTCCTTTTTTGCCCCTAGGAGGTTGATTTCATTTTTGCAACATATTGTGTCACATGTTTATTATAGGGTTACAAGTTTTATATATTCAAGCTAATTCAAAACTCTATTTTTTATTGAATCTTTGTTCCAACTCTATTCATGGTTAGTGAAACAACTATGTTATTGGTTAGTGAAATAGCTCTATTCTTAATCAGTGAAATAGTTGTGTTCTTGGTTGTTTTAACTATATTCTTGGTCAATGAAACAACTCTATTTTTGGTTAGTGAAATAATTATGTTCTTAATCAATGAAACATCTATGTTTTTGGTTGTTTCAGCTTTGTTCTTGGTTAGTGCTTGCTTGAGGCTTACAAAGGTTTAGGGTTTGATACGTTTTTAGTTTATGGTTTAAAGTTTAGGCAAAAAGTTCTTACATAATCTAAATCCAATCTCTTTTTTTCATTATGTTATGTTCAAGCTCTGTTTTTAGTCAAGACTCAATGCACACTAAATCAAATGCCTATTTTAAGGTTTTGGCAAATTTTTGGTTTAGGGTTTAAACAATTTAGGAATCAAGATTATGCACAACCCAAATCCAAGCTAGACTTGCATATCTATCATGTTTCTTCCCATATTTATGCATTGTCCATTTTGCACAACATGTAAGAAGGTAACTAACTAGGAGGTGTGAAAATAAGGGCTTTCTTGTAGTTCAACATCATGCTCTGCTTTTAACAAAAATTTGGAGGTTGGAGTTTCACAATGCACACAAATCAATAGTTGATGCTAATAAGTGGCTCACAAACTTTTTCTATTTGTATTTTTCAACCTCCCTTTGTTTCTGTCTTTTATATGCATTTTTTTAATTTGAAAGACTTACATGGTACCTATGGAAAGGACACAAAAAGACACTGATGTCTGACTTCTTCAAGTCTAGTAGGAATCTTAAGGATAGTTTTCCTCTTGTGATCCTTCCTAAACTTAAACCAATTCCATTTTTTATAGCAAGTTCAATTGGTAGCAAGGGTGAGTCAAATTTTGATTTCAATCGTCATAATCTTGTTATGTAATTTGTTTGTCTTGATGGATTGCCCATTTATGTTGCCTCTATGGCAAATTTCACAGATATCCATGCCATTCTAGAAGAAAAGGAATCAAATGTGCCCCACCCAATAAACCTAAAAATAATCATGACATATCATGGAAGTGTTGGGATGTGTGGGCTACTCAATTCCCATTGGCAAAGATGTTAACAAGTGCAACTCAAAAAGTTCATTGTGTGAAATACCTAGTATGTTCATTTGTGAAGGGCAAGGATGTGATCTTAAGGCCAAAGGCTAACATTCTTGAAAAACATGCAGGGAAAACAAGGGTCATTTGAAACATGCCACACTTGGGCAAGAAACAAGGAGAATGGTATGTCAATAAAAAGTGCAACCATGCAAAGAATAAGGTTGTTTATTCTAATAAAAGCTACCTCACAATTGTTGAACAAGTTCAAAGAGGGGTTAAAGGGGAGTAGGGTAAAAAGTGGCAACAATTTGCTACAATTTTGCACTTACTACAATTGGGCTAGCCCATGCTTGAATTTGAGGCTTTAAAGTTCTTCTTTTCTTTCTTGAATGTCCCCATGTTCCCAAAACATCATTGGAGTGATTCATTGGGATGGATTATGGCTAAATGTATGCATAAGCAAGTCATCAAGAGGGTAAAAGAAGCTATTGCAAGTTCAAAGTACCTTGCACTGTCTTTTGATGAAGTAACCATAATTGATAACCAATCATGGATTTCTATCCATTCCTATGTTGTTCAAGATTGGTGTCACATACATGTACTCATTTTTTTAGAGTAGGTCATTGAAAGAGGGGGTGCAAATAATCTAACTTAGGTTATTATGGGTGTTTTGAAAGAACATTGTTGTCTTTTTGATGCAAATATTGCTGCAAAATTGTTTTCCTTTGGGGTTGATGGAGTGAACGTTTTCCAAGGGGTGTGCAATGGTGTTACTCGCCAAATGAAAAATAAGTATTCTCACCATTTGGAAGGTATTCATTGCATGGCGCATCGCACCCATCTAGTTGTGTAAACTTTGTCTCAAATCCCTATTGTGCAATTTATAAAAGATTTATTATAGCGATTATATTTTTTTCCCCTCACAACCCAAAAAGGCATTTTAAATTTTTGAAGCTAATAAAATTAATGAAGGAGAAAGGGAAGAAAATATTGTGGAATGTCACAACATGTTGGATCAACATTTTGAGTCCAACAAAAAAGGTGATGACAATGTATATGCCATTATTGGCAAAGATGGTTGAAGATGATCCATCAATGTGACGTAAACCTTTCATCTCTCTTTTTTGTTTATTGCCCACACTTAAGGAATTCACAATTTTTCAAATGGTACAATTTGATTAGATCATCTGCCTTGATTAGTGTATTAGTACAATTTGACTAGAGGTACAAAAAATAAAAATGACATGTACCTTTTGACTAGTCACATTGATTATGTTGTCATTTTTTATTCTCTAGTCAAGTGGAACATTAGTTAAATGGGTCAAGAAAATGACATGTTCAATCAAGTTGGTAGTGTTGTAATCAAATGGGACATGCTTATAGGAGGTCATTTTGTAGGTACTAGGCTTCAATATTCAAAAAGTTTAGTTTACAACTAATACACGTATGATAACCTCCTATTGATATTGCCTATGTGAAGATGGAGATTTTTCCAATATGATATGTTCAAGGGGATGTGATAATTTTGTCCATCGTTCATATAACTACATGCACATTTTTGGGCAACAAAACAATAATGGACACTGCACATAGTATGGGCAGAATTATTGCAAGCATTACATGGCAATCCAATCAAGGCCATGCAAGAGGGGGGAAAAAAACCAGAATACTTGAAGTAAAAATTGTATTATTGCAAGGAACATTCAAATTGAACAAAAGAATCATTGGAAAAAAACACATGGCTAGAAGCACAGAGTAATTGCATTAGGTGAAAATGAATTCAAGTGTACCATAGCCATAATCTAGCATATGTGAAGCTTTAAGATCCATTCAAAAGCCAAAAAACTCAAAACAAAAGATGATCAAAAAATTCATATGTGTGTTTTTTTTGGGCATCAAGGAACATCTAAAAGCAACAAATTGGAAATCAAGTTCAAAAATCACAAAGATCTTGGAATTCTTCCCATTCAACCTCCTCCTCAAACTTTGCATCAAGCTCTTTCGACAATTCAAATTCTGCTTTACATGCACTTACAAAATCGAAAGGCTAAAAACACCCAACCCTTGGATTGATGGCCCAATTTTTGTTGGCAAAATCATCTGGTTGAGATGGTTAATTTGTAATTGGTAGCTCTTTAATGCTATGAAAAGTCTGGCAATCAAGAAAATTTGTTCCGTTTCGATTTGGCTTGTTGGAATCCCAAGGATTTGTCAAGCCAATGATCCCACCACTAGCCACCTTTGCTCGCGGATGCGCCACCAAGATAACGTGCATTTGTAGTTCTGCACATCAACATGGCAGCGGCGAAATGCATCAAGTTCCTGTGCCATAATTTGGGACATAACTTTTGTATCAATCTTTGAGGTTTGAAACAAATCTTCATTGTCAACCTTAAAGCCCTCCACCTAAACCCCAACTTGCTACATAGTTGGCATCATCATTGTAACATTACACCAACAAAAGTAGAAGCAAACCAACATCATATTCTTTTACCAATGCAAATGTAAGTTCACGACCATGGTAATTGACCACTAACTACATACTCTTGAACCTGAAATCTAACATCAACATCAACATATTATGCCCCCTTTTCTTATCAAAACCATGCATAAAGGAGAGGAAGGGTTGAAAAACTTCCAAGATTTGGTGCTTCATGTGAATCACCAATTCTATCACCTTTGCATCAAAAGCATTTGCCTTTGGATCACCCAAGTTGTTAGGGAAAACCACATTAACAAGTTCATCACAAACTTCATGGGTCTTACTAATAAGCAGCTAATGTTTACAGTTTTGATTCAAAACACAACTAGTCACAATTGGTGACAATAGATTCACCACCATTTCACAAACTGCCTAGGTTCTTGGAGATGAAATATGATTTTGGAGTGCCATTGTTTATCAATTATAACTCAATGTAATCACATTCTGATAAGTCAATGCATCTTGAAACAACAAGACGTAATTTGCAAACTTGTAAATCGCATCATTAAAAAGAGATGAAATTAAATTATGGGGGCATAAACAAAACTGAAAAGGAGAAAAATAAAATCTAGAAAAGTTTGAAATAAATCAAAGGAGGCTTAACAATCTCAAAATAAATCACTTCAGCGATGGAAAGGTTGAAATTAAATCAATGTGGCTTAATAAAATTAAAAAGGAAAATTCTAAGGCCAAGAAAAATTCAAAATAAATCAATAGTAGCCACAAACAAGTTCAAAAAAATTCAAATAAGTCGTGGAGGGGCCGAAATTAAATCAAGGGGCCATAATAGAGCTGAAGAAAATAAATTTATTTAGCCCATATAAAGCTCAAAATAAATCAACATCAACCACTAAGAAGTTGAAAAAAATCAAATCATCAAATCATTTTATTCTAAAGGCATTGAATCGGCCACAAAAAAACTCAAAGAACATCAAATTAGGCACTAACAAGTTCAAAAAAATCAAATCCTTCACAAACAAGCTCAAAAAATTTCAATTCAATCATAAAGAAGCTTGAATAACATTAAATCAGCCACTAACAAAACTCCAAAAAATCAAACCCTACACAAACAAGCTCAAAAAACATCAAATCAAACTTTAAAAAATCAAATCCTTCACAAATAAGCTCAAGAAACATCATATCAGCCACAAGGAAGCTCAAAGAACGTCAAATCAGACACTAACAAGATTTTTAAAAATGAAGTCAACCACAAACAAGCTTAAAATGAATCAAATCAACCATAAACAAGCTAAATTTTTTCAAATCAGCCACTAAGAAGCTTAAAGAAAATCAAATTAGCCACTAACATGTTGAAAAAAAATCCAAGGGGGCATAATAGAGCACCAAAAACAAAATCAATGCAAGGAAAGCTCTAAATTGATCAACATTGACTACTAACAAACTCCATAAAATTCACATTAACCATTAACAAGCACAATTTAAATTGTGAAGCCCACCAACTAGTCAAAGATTAGCTAGGGGGAACAAGTATGAATGGAATCAATAATGGGAAAGCTGACAAAAAAACTCAAATCCCAATAATCAGCCACCATACAACTTTTGATTAATCTCCAATAAACTTAGGAAAAAAATTCTCATGAGTGAAAAAATCCATTTGAACATGTAACGAATGAACCATGGGAAGAAAACCAAAAACAAAAAAAGACAAAAAGAAATCCAGCATGTGAAAAAAAACAAAGGGATGGAAAATTTCTACATCATCTTCACAAGGGTGTTCAATTTGTAAGGACTAAAATTAGAATCCATGTACACCTTCTCCCACGCTTGCTTGCCCTTGCTGAATTTCTTCAACCATGTGATACATTTATGCACATCCATTTGGGCAACTTTGATAAGGCATAATGTAACCCACGAACCACTTTGTCATCAGAAATGACATATTGGCATACCTTCAATAGTGCATGCCCCAAACAATAACCATCGAATGGCTCGACTATGTCAGATCATGACAAGACACAATTGCCCTAAGACTTTGAACACAAGTTTATAGAATGGAACCTTCATCCTTGACATAACCCAAATTTGTTGAGGATTTGTTTGAGTGTCACAGCCATGGGAGCACCACTTGTATCGCTCTCTTCAAACAACCCAATCGTGATGTGTTTGGGCTTCCAAGCAGCGAATAAAAAATTAACAACCACCACAAAGACATCATGGGCTCCTTTTAGACATCCACAAATCAAACTTGTAGGTAGTTGTCAAGCATTTTGCCAAGGCAAGTTGCATGAATTTAGTCAATGTCTTGTTCACCAATGTAAGAAAAACCTTTTTAGTGAAAACCTTTTTGGACAAAAAGCTCACCTTTGGGTACAATTGTAGAATCAATCTTTGGAACCAAATAGATTCCATTGTCCTTAATGGCAAAAAACCTTTAATCACGAACAACATAACATTTTGTAGAAACTTCTTTTGCATGTCATGATCTTTCAAAAAATGGTTTAGGGAGGAAAAAAAATCCAATATAGAACTTGGGGCTACTTGCTACCATTTAGTTGTAGGTTCATGATCATGATGAGACCAAGGATGAGCAACAATCTTTTCTTTGAATTGCTTAAGAAAAAAAAACATGGTCTTGCTCCACATGCTTTGTCATGGCTAATATGCCATTGCATTTATTATAAGCAATGAGGCCTTTGCAGCACCTTGTGCACAAGGCCAAAATCTCGGGGCCTGCTATTTGTCTATGGCAAACAATGCTTTGCACAACTTGAGATTGTTTCAAATCAACTTGCTTATTGTCATTTATCTTGAAGAATGCCCAAGTGGGTGAAGTCCTTTGGTGAGGCTTCCACCAAACCGACTATTTCTTCATGGTTTCCAACAATACCTCCTGATCCAAAAGATCCTTCTCACCAACATTGCTATATGGTTCTGTCGCCAAGTTGTTCACCATGTTGTTACTATTGCCATAACCTGTCATCATTCCAACAACAACACAAAGTGCATTAAATTCAGGTGTGTTAGCACTAGCATTTGCATTAACAACTGAAGATGATGCCATTGTAGTAGGTAGTAGAAGGAAAAGTGGTAGGTTGTAGTAGTCCTTGTTGTAAAGGCGAATTGTTGTGATGAAACGGACTAGCAAAGACCAAAGACTTGCAAAGAATACTCAAAGCTTGAGCTCTTGAGCTTTTGGAAGAAGGGAAATGAGGGCAAAAAATGGGAGATAACAAAACACTAAACACAAAACAACAAAGATGAATAATCGACTAAAAAAAATATGAATTTATTTTTTGAAAAAATAAATCACCTTCCTCCTCCTCATCACTTTGCAAGTGTGCTAGTGCCATGTAGAGTGATGAGTAAACGTAGTATGAAAAACGAAAAATGGTGGCATGCTTGAGCTCAATAGGAATTAAGAAGGTTGTGCATTGTGGTGATGGAAAAAAGTAGTGTGCATCACAAAGCTCAACCAAAAGCTCAAATGCTCAAACCCTAAAAGAAAAAACCTCTAGTTTTAAAAAATTTTACACATCTAGTTTTTTGGCAAATAATTCCACCAAATCAGGTTTTTTAGACAAAGAACCTCGGGTTTTTAATTCCATGTATATACCCATATACCTGACCAAAGAACTGAGACAAACCCACAGTCATGGTGAAACTAGATATTAACTCAGTTGATGTTCATCCACAACTCAGTCGTAATGGACATCCATCCAGTGGATGGTGCACATGCGGGTGCTGGTGGTTCACTCTAGCCCCTTTTTTTTTGGTGAGTTTTGTTTCGTGTGTTGGTTGGGGTGCAAGGAAAGGTAATGAAAGAATTTTGTAATTGAAGAAGAAGCAAGCTGTTGCTATTGGAAGAAGGGTTGCAAGGCAGAGTGACTTGCCATGTTGGAACATTTCTCTAGTAAGGTATAGGGTACTTGAATACCTACCCTAGTGCCTTGGCAGCTTCAACTGTAACAATTTATACTCTATACTTGTACAAATGTTGAAAATTTGAACCCAAAAAATAAAAATGCAAAGGACAATTTTGTGAAGGAAACTAGAGAATCTTTTGAAGTAAGTATTCAACAGTGCTCTCTATAGGACACACATAATGTGTTGAAGTTGTTGCTCCTATACTACCTACACTATGGTACTCACTACAACTATCCATACATGGGTGGCTAGGAAGGACATGGTGTGCATCATGAATTTATCAAAACACAAGCCACAACTAGAAGATCACCTACAAAGCAGAGAGAAGATATGCACATCTAGAGAGCAGAGCAGGTCAAGCCACACCGCCTATTTGGGTCTCTATAAAGTGTTAATCACATCCAACAATAAGAGTGTTAAATTGTTTCCCCATTCCTACCCATTAACAAGCAAAATTGAAACGGTATAAAAGTGAGAAAAATTAAATGTTACCACCTGGGCCAATCATTATGGCCTGCTGATCCACACAGGGGAGGCGGGGTGGGGGTGTGTATGCACCCAAATCTGGTGTAAACCTCATGCCCTAAAACCCATGCTGGCACTAGGAAGAAGACCCGAGACAGAAATCAGGGGCTTTGTTTCTCTATGATAGAGAGATCTCCCCAAAACATTGATAAATTGACCCCATCTGAAGAAGTCAGTCTGTCAGCAAAGGGTCACCCAAAAGAGACAAATCCCACTCCCAAATATACCTAAAGTCTCTTTCTGTCCAGTAAATGTTTTTGTTGTTGTCAACTTGGGCGGGCACAATCTTTCATAATTTGCTAATACTTTCGGTCTGGCTATTCTTTGAACACTCTTTACAGCTCTAGATAAGATGCAAACCTTAGGCCTCTCTTAAAAAGCCTCAAATTTCTGAAAGGTGATGTTGTTACTGCACTTGAGCTACGTCCACCCATCATATACCCAGGATTGCAAATTTCCTAAAATGATTACATGAATGCATAATTTGAACCATTTCTTTCCCAGTGTGTGTTACCCTAAACCCTATAAAGTGAGCCCTAACCTAACCCCTGAGCACTAAAAACAAAAGACCCTAGAATGCAGACACAACTCATCCTTCATGAACGATGGGTTTTTTTTTTACAAATGCCTCTGGGAGGCCCAGAAAGGGGCCCAAGGGAGCGTTGGAGTTGAATCGCATTGGATATGCTTCACCTACTTACCTTATTTGTTGATGAATGAAGATGGGACCCACTGCACATTGAGAATCAGATTTCAGGTGAAGCCTGTATGTTGGGGGGAGACAGTTACAAGTTTGTGCGATGTTGTTTCAGTGATCTACTGAACTGAGGCTGCATTAGTCTCGCATATGGCCCACATTTGTTCATCAACTCGTCATGAGTCCCTTCTTCCAAAATTTGCCCATCATGTAACATGGCAACACGGTCAACACGCCTCAGCAACGCCAGACGGTGGGCAATTACAACAGTGGATCTATTTCCCATAATCAGCTGTTCAAATGCTTCTTGCACAACCCTGCTTGCATCCGCCTCCAACGAATTTGTTGGCTCATCAAGGAGCAGGATTGGGGCATTTTTCAGAACCACCCGTGCAATGGCAATTCGTAAACGCTGACTTGCCGTTAAGTTTAACCCATTCATTCCAATATGTGTATCATACCCATGTGGCAGTGAGCTAATGAAGTGGTGGGCATTTGCAATCCTCGATGCTTCTGTGATTTCTGCCTCTGTCGCATTGTGCCTTCCATAGATGATATTATCCCGGATTGAGGTTGAGAAAAGGACTGGCTCCTGTTGTACAAGCCCTATGTGACTCCGCAGCCAGCGAAGATTGAGTGCTTTTATGTTATTGCCATCCAACATCACCTGTCCAGTCAGAGGCTCATAAAAACGCTCCAGAAGAGCAAGAACAGTGCTTTTCCCAGAACCTGCTGTTCCGACAATTGCAACTGTTTGGCCAGACTCCACTTTGAGATTGAAGTTTGTCAGTACAGGAACATCTAGCTCGGTTGGATACCTGCACACTCGTCACACCACAAAACTGGTCAATCTCATCAAAAAAGCTGAAGGAATATTAGTACCTGAATTAGTTCGCCATTTTAAGGGTCAGGACTTGTAGGTACTTTCAGTTTTCTTCCTTCATTTCACTATAAACTCTTTGCAAATCTATTGCACAAGAAAAACTGGAATCGTTTGGAATGCGTATGGGCTACAGCTTCCCCTACCTGAAGTCAACATCTCGGAATTCAATCCGGCCCAAGATATGTGGGGGCTTCAAGCCCACATCATCAGTCTCCATCTTTGATTGGCGATCAATGATACTAAAGACAGATGCCACTGATTTCCGCCTCTTCACAACAGACGGTCCAAGGCCAAAAGCTTCAACAAGTGCAAATGTGGTGAATGTGAACACCAAAAATGCTTTCAGAAAGTTTGGAAAACTTGTCCCATGTTGTCTTCTGAGCGTCAGCGAGCCATACCAGAGAAGGAAGGCATTGCAAGCAAACAAGAAAAATTGGGAAGTCCCAAAAGCAATTCCACACACTTGGCCCCGTACTAGACTTTGCCGCAAAGGTCTCTTCAGCTCTTGATGGTAAAGATCCAGCACTTTTCCTCCTCCTGAAAACGATATCACTGTGTGCATGTTGGCCACTGCATCTTCCAGAACCCTTCTTGCACTCTTGTGGGCCCCCTTCATATCCCAACTAGGGCCCAAAAATCCTGCATTCCAAATTTGCTGCAACAGTCAACACCACCAAAATCAGATATCATGGGAATTTTTCTTTGATCAAGTTTTGTGTGCAAAATCTTCTCTTATCATCTCCCTTTCATAATCTGATTCTCACATTTGAGCCAATCACATAACATAGGGCATTTCTCTGCTCTCAAAACTCTACACATTACAAACAACAGCAGCAGAGCAACATTTATTCTGAGTGCCAGAGAAAGGGAGTACCTGTGTGACAGAAGCAAATACGAACAAGGGAACGGTGGCCAGCGCCACAAGACCAAACCGCCATTGCATTGCAAGAGCAACAGCCAGCGCAACTAAAATGGCGGCTAAATCCTGAATGAAAACTGACAAGCGATTACTAAATGTAGCTCTTACATATGTTGCATCATTTGCCAACCGCATGGACAATACATCTGCACTGTTCTCCTCCAAATCGAACCATCCAACCTCATTTCGCAGGATTGCTGTATGGAATAAGACAACAACAATTACTCAGCAACTCAGTGAGCTCAGTGAGGAACTGTTGCTCAAAGAGTTAAGGTTGTCAACACAAAGAGAGCATGGAAACTGGTATATTACACAGAACAACACCACCACCACCCTATATCTCCACTAGTAACAATGGACTGATATTGGATCAAACATACAAATGTCCAACTGTTGTTTGTGTAAGTGACTCCTCCCAGGGAATGTGTTAAAAAGTTGGGATTTTACCTGAAAACATGAGGCGTCGGATACGCTCAGTCATTTTCTCACCCATGATACCAAAGTAGAATTGCTGCAAGAAATTTAAGATAACTGTTGCCAGGCCCATTCCTGTGACTATAAGACACCACTTGGATATCTCATGCCCCATGATCCTATCAGCTGAGTAGTAATATGTCTCGGCCACCTGAACCAGTAACAAAGCAAAAAGAGGGTTGAAGGATCCAAACAGAGCAGCTCCAACACTTCCCAGCAAAGCACAGAACCATTCTGGCAAACTAAGTGTTGCCAATCGCTGCATTGATGGGATATGTCCACTTTCTACCCTGTCAGGGCGCAGATGTAAATCAGTATTCTGAGAAAGGGATCGGCTAAAGGTCTTTGAATGTGAACGCTCGTCCAAAGGGTCAGTCACCAAAAGTGGTGATACTGGAGACTCTGGAGCAGAAGCATTAGAGTTTGAAGGCTGTCGTTGGTGCTGAATGTCAATACGCGGGAGTAATTCCAAGTATGCTTTCTCAAAACTGTCACGACGCTTCATGACAGGTTCGGGTCTCATGTCCTGGAGTTCCATTCCATCACCATTTTCCATCAAATTTATGTCAGCCAAAGGAGGGCTTGCCAACAGAGGTGGTGATTCTGGCAGTTGATCCAAGCCATTTAGTCCCCGTGCTCCATTGTTCTTCTTGAGGGAAGGCGATTTAGCCAGGCGTGGTGACGATGGTTTACTGTAATTTGGGGAAACACTTTCCTGCGGTGGAGGTGGTACAAACATTCGAGGAGGGGGTCTGCCAAAAATATTCCACAGTTCAGAAGACATGGACATCAAAACACCAATCTCTTAGGGTATAAGAAGCAGTGCATCAACAAACCCAACAAGGGTGTCTTCCTTAGGTTACTGCCCTATGGGTTGCAGACAATCTCCAACCCCATTATGATGGCCTTACACAATCTTCCCCATATCAAAATCCCATAGACTGCTGCACTACAAGCAACTGGTACAGAGAGATTTTCAACAGTGCTCAGTTGACTATTATGGATCAACAGTGGTGTCCACATCCAGATCTCCTTCCATGTCATGAAGGGCTGCTAAACCCTAAACCCAATTCAGAAGCATGTACAACAATACAATGTTCACAGGTGCAAAGATGTCAGAATATGCACAATTAAATGTAAAGAATGACCTTCTTGGTTGCTTTGCAGTATCTTGTAGCCGGATTAGGTCAGCATAAGCCCCATCAACTCTCATCAACTCATCATGTGTCCCCATTTCAACCAATTGTCCCTCCTCTAGAACAGCAATAATATCAGCATTCCGAATACTCGCGAGCCGGTGTGCTATGACAATTGTGGATCGACCCAACATGAGAATATCAAGGGCCTCTTGAACACTCCTTTCTGCTTCCATATCAAGGCTGCCAGTGGCTTCATCCAGTAGAAGGATGCTTGGATTTTTGAGAACAGCTCGGGCAATTGCAATTTTCAACTTCCGTTCTTCTGAAAACACCAACCGACTGTCGCCAATCTAGAGGTTCAAACACAAAATCATCTGAAATGTTTGGTCAACAGACTTTCTATCATGACTTCTAAAGCATCCACCAGTAGTAGCCTAGTAGTTGGGGATCTAGCCACCTTGCAAAGTGGTTGTGGGTTCAAATCCTGCAAGGTGCAAGATACATGTTAAATTCAAGAAATATTGTTTCATGTGGTGATCAATCTATGCTGTGCCTTCATGTATCTCACACTAGCCCTGTGATTTCCAATTCGTTCATTACTTGAAATTATCCTCTGCCTGTTCCATAAACTCTAACTGAGGTTTTAGGCCGTTGTGTGAGAATTAGGTACCTTGGAATCATAACCATTTGGGAGGGAACTGATAAAAGTGTGGGCATGTGCAATTTTAGCCGCCTCCTCAACTTCATCCAAGGTTGCCTCGCGCCCATACAGAATGTTGTCCATTATGCTTCCACCAAACAGGGCTGGTTCCTGGCTGACCATTCCTATTTGGCCGCGTAGCCACTCCACTTGCAGATTACGTAAATTCTCCCCATCCAACAAAACTTCACCTGAATCTCACAACCAACAACATGTGTTACAAACGAGTCCCAACATGGAGTGTAGAAGTATGTTAAAACTAAGTTCCCAAGCAATCATACATGTTGATCATCTCTTCTGCATGATCAGAACTGTCCCATAGAAGGACTATAGGTAAGAACAAAATGAAATTCCTATAATCTCTGTAAGTGAACCTATTTTACAAAAGAAGAATTCACACTCCAGCCACCTGATGGCTATCAACCTCATGTTGCCATCATTTGGAGCAACAAATGGATCTTAAACTGCAGATGAGAAAAAGATGCATCCCACATCAGAGTTTTGTGAGCAATTCTCGCACCAAGTGTTGGGTCGTAAAAGCGCTCAATTAGAGCAATGACGCTACTTTTGCCAGAACCATTGCTGCCAGCAAGAGCAAGGGTCTTCCGGGCTGGGAGGGTGAGATATAGGCCACTCAACACAGGCACATCTGGCCGAGATGGGTAGCTAAAGTAAACATTACGAAGCTCAATAGTTCCCTGCACTTCTGTCAGTATCTTTGTTCCCTCCATGTCATTGTTATTTGATTCACATTTCTGGCTCAGCACTTCAAACAGTCTGTATGCAGAAATTCTTCCCTGCTCAAAAGCTTGAAAATTTGTTGCTGCCTGGTTGAGACCTCTGCTCCATGTGAAACAAAGCTCTCAGTATGTAAACAGAAGTTTGCACATGTGAGAAAAGAACATGATTAAGAAATTCCAGGAGAAGGCGGGGTTTAAGATTCTAGAAAGACTTGATATTAGAAGCAAAGGATGGAATAGAGAAGAATACTTACAAACCACTCAGAATGATGGCAAAGATAGCAACAAAAATTTGTCCCCCATTTGCTTTGTGATGGATAATCAGAATCCGGCCAACCCACAGTTGCAGAGCACAGGAGCAGATTGCGATGCCATAAATGAAACCAAGTCCAAGCCCTTGAACTAAACTTATCTGGACCCCATACTGCAGTGTTGATTGAAGTGCATTGGCATATGCATATTTCACAATTGTCTCATTTGCAAATGCATATACTGTACGCACATACAATAGAGCCTGCATATGGCACACATCTTGTTAGGTCTTCAATAACAACAACAGTCAGTAGTAAAAACACCCCTGACCAGTGTAAACAAGAATTGTAAGCTCAAGGACAAACAGGGCACTAACATCAAGCAAAACTGGATAATGGATAACACAAAACCACAACAAGAGGGTGTGGCAAAAGGAGAGCACTGACCAGCTCAGAAGCTGGAATTCAAGTACAGGATTTACACAGAAGCAATCATCAGTGTGTCTAAATACAGCAACACAGACCCAAAAGAAGATTAAGGAGCTTAGGGGGATGGAAGAGGACTGAAGACCAAAGATAAAAGATAAAAGAATATGTGAAATGATAAACCTGCTCAGCAATAACTGCAGCTTCAGAGTAGGTCTCTTGGACATGTTCAGCAAGGCGGGTGAGGAAGCCATTTGACACACAGCCTGCCGTCAGAATTAATGGTGCCGTGCTGAGTGTTAAGAGGGCAATTGGCCAGCAGCTGATAAATCCTATTGTGAGCCCCCCTACAAATGTTGCCATATTGTGTACATAATTGCCTACCTGTGCTATGTAAACACCCACGGACAGATACATGCTTTTAGAGCAGTGCCTCACCAATGTCCAAGTAAGCTAAACATGAAGCATCACATGAGCAGGCCATCAAGAGACACAACAAGGTGCCTCATTAAAAGGCTCCAGCTGCTGGCAACTCAAACATGGATTTAGCAGAACAGTTAACCTGAAACTTGACTAGAGTCAAATTTGTTGAGAACCTTCTTGAGACTCAGACAGCAGCATTGCCTTCCTAAACTGCTTGTTGATGACTCTCTGACATATTCACTACCAATACAATGCAATGCTGGAATCCTTGAAATGTGGGACTTTAACCTCGATGCAATGTGAATATTAAGCTTGGATGTTTTCTTCATAATTCCAAATTCTATGTACTAGCTTCACAGAGGGGTTGAATGAAGAGAATTCAACAACAACAAAACTTTCCTTTTGAGTGAATAATAACTTGCATGTGTCTGAAAATTTCAAGTTCACCTTTTCACTCAGGGTGTGGTGCACAGAAAGAACATCACTCGAGATTTGGCTCACAAAGACTCCCGATCCAGCAAAACGATCAAAGTAGCCTAGATCCTGTTTCAGTAGTATCTGTACACCTCTGGAACGGATGACTGCTGATTGCCGCTCTCCCGTATATAGCCAACACGCCACCTCTGAATGCACAATCTCTTCATGTCAGCTCATGAAAAACAAATCAATCTTCTCCATTTGAGACTTCCAAACCTTTGAAATTGCACACCCATAATAGCACTAATATATTTCTTGAAGTACCACATATTGCAAATGGTCCTGAACAGTTTCACTGTTTGGCATGGCCACAAGCTTGAGACAACACTCTTACAAGTAGTCTTTCAAGAAGCATTTGCAATATTAGTCTCTCATTTACTTGATCTCCCATTTAGGGTTTACATGAAGATATGCTTCTTGATCAGACTCTGCATAGTTAACAAAACTTGCAGTTTCATCAAATTCTGAGTGGATAAGGCACTGGACAATTCAGAATGGAACCAGAAAAGCATCCATGACTTAGCAATGGATCCATTCGGGTATTTATTGAAGAGTGTTGCTGTCCAAATCAGGTCAAGGGAACTGACCTAACCATCCAGCAATGAAGACAGCAGCAGCAATATAAATTATGTAAACCGCATGCTGCAATTGAGACAAAACCCATTAGCACCTTCAAGGATGATGTTTTGTTGCAGAACTGAAAATAGATTGTAGCAGTACACTTTCACAAATGGAGAGCAATTTTCTGTTAAAACTCTGACCACAGAAAAAGCTAAAAAATTGTTCAACTATGTCCTCAGGAACCTTGAAAAGCTTCCTATTAAGAAAATGACTGGATGACAAAATAAATTGCTAGCAAAACCATAGGTGTGTGAAAGACTGGGGAAGAAAAAGTGCCTTGGAAAGCTCATCAGCCAGGTTTTGATATGAACCAGAAGAGAGATGATGCTGGCCATCGACATTCAAGTCCTGTTGATAGAGTGCAAATAAGTTGATGATTTTCCCCAAAAAGAACAAATACACTGGGAGCGCAGCTCCATGCACAATTGCTGCCATAGTGCCCACTGTCATCAGCAGCCAGTCATATGCATCTGCATAGGCAAACAGGCGAACAAATGGTACAGCTGGTGGTGGCAGTGGATCTTTTTCCTCCACCTGTTCTTGGGCAGAGCCTTGTTGTATCTGCAACTGCACAATTGCACATGAGGATTCTTGGCGAAAAATAATTAGAAATTCAAGTGCATGTGAAGAATATTCTAGTGCCAAAGAAAACAAATCAGAAAATTTTGAGTGCCTGGTATTTCTCTATTGGAGTACACTGGCTTGATAAGTCATGTGAGTGCAAACAAGGAGCAAGACCTAACCAGAGAGAACACACTGACCTGTTCTCCAACATCCAAGCCAATATCGACATATGGTGATGGTGATTCTGGCGGCTCTGAAACTTCAGACACAGGGGTCAGTGGTTGGATATGTGGCGATGACCATCCAAACAAAGTCCTGGATATGTTCATCTTTCGCCTTCTTCTGGCTGTCTACTCTACATCAAACTTGAGAGCCCAAACAATGTCCAGCATGAAAAACAATCTTGGGCCTCCTCCAGACCAGTGTTTTTTAGGTCAAACAAGACAAGTCTGTGTTGATGCACAACCACAGAACAAGCTTATCAGACTGGTCTCGATGTCAAATCCTTTGCTCATAACCTGCATTTTATCTCCCATTCTACTGAAATGTCTATTACTGTCCATTGCCATAATCCCCTGCAATAATTGCAGCTGTAGTTGTAGTATCCAGCCTAACCCACTCCCAAAATTTCCAGAAACTCTTGGATGTTGGAGGAAAGCCCCTTTCTGAACTTCAGTCTTAAACTTCCGACTGAGACAAAAAGGGAATGGATATGTATTCAAACACTTTCAGGTTCCCTTGTCACCTTGACTCCAATACATAAGCTCAAAATATATCAGCAGGTTCTCACCCGCCTCCTCCATCGGCTCCTTCTCCTCATATATGTGGGGGCAGTTTTGAGTTTTTGTTTTCCTCACATCTGCCTATCCCTATAAACGAGCATGTGATAGTTTGCTAACCCTACTACCATCTCCAGACCATTATCACCCCCTTGAAAATCAGAAACCAATGTGTCTCCATCCTCTTTTTAACTCTTGCAAGTGGGTCTCACCCACACCACAAGAATCCTCCTTTTTCTTCTTCCTATCCACACCTGTCTCCAGTGAAGCATTTGTCAGTTCAGGTTCCAGTGTGTATACTCTCTGAGTACACATCTCTCTCTCTCTCTCTCTCTCTCTCTCTCTCTCTCACACAGTGCATTTGCTAGGCTTGTGTCTGTACACCCACTTTGCACAATCAGAGACTGCTGCAATTGAGAGAGACATGCTCTTTCTTCATGGAAGCAAATCAAATGAGAAAACATGCACAATCAATCACATTGTTGTATTACTCAGACATAGCTCATCTTTTTCTGCACATCAACATCACTGCTTTCAGCCTTTTCTGCTGAATGGGTTGTGGGCTTATTTCAGCCATACCTTGAATGCTTCCTTCTCCACTCACTTCTGCAACTTTGACTCCATGCAATTAGAAGGAAGCTCCAAGCTATGGCTTTCTGTTTTCACAAACTTCCTGTTAATCCATGTCATGGAGAGGGCATGTCCTACACTTTTGCTGCCATGGAAATGCCATGCCCTACACTTCAGCTAACTTGGAAACGGCATGTCCTACAAGTCTAGCAACACAGTCTTTGACCTGAAAGTTTCATCTCTAAACTCTCACCTAACCCAGGACCACAAAGAGAAAAAGATCATACAGGTGGATGTGAAGCTCTGTTTCTAAAAGCTTGAATATGCAAACTCTACAAAGACAAGTGCCAGAGTTTTCTTTGTTTTGTTTTGTTTCTTTTTCGGTCCTGTCCTCCATGCGTGATTTGTTTAGAAAAACCTTAAGAAGAATCAGGAATAAAGCAAAGCGGATGTTACTGCACACCCTAGAGAGCTTGAGGGTTTTTATAGAAGACGGACACAGAGGCGAATGTAATAAGGGAGAGGAGGAAGGGACGAAGCTCACAGAAGAAGAAGAAGTCGTCACTGACAAGATTTGAGAACTTGGAGTGCTGTTGTCCGAAGAAGAAGAGTTTCAATCTTTTCAATCCCACCACTGCTGCTGTTCTTTGTTCTTTGTTCTTCTTCACCAAATCCACAGCGCTGAAGCTCATGAACACACTGAACAACATCAAACTCTTTTTCTGATCATTACTCCAAATTAAAATTCTTTTTCTTGCTCAACAAAAGACAACAGACTCGAACCCACCAAAAAAAAAAAAAAAACAACACACAAAAAAAAAAAAAACCTTCACCCCCCCAAACAAAACCCTCACCAAACACAATACACATTATTTACTCTTTTTTTTTTTTCCACC
>Ga0116231_10003268_pt1 | contig 33799 bp, 20 predicted proteins | sample S1TSphgellanicum_2_FD_89695 | JGI IMG/M metagenome (GOLD analysis project Ga0116231, IMG submission 89695) | Host-associated microbial communities from peat moss isolated from Minnesota, USA - S1T2_Fd - Sphagnum magellanicum MG | ecosystem: Host-associated > Plants > Peat moss > Unclassified... | reverse complement strand
GAAATTTTGCATTTTATTTTTTTGGTAAATGTGGAAAAAACATTTTAGATTTTTTTTTTTTATTTCAAATATTTTTCATTAGCTTTTGACTTTAACGTTTTTTTTTTTTTTTTAATCCAACAAACATTTACAAACTTGAACATATGAAGTATATTTGTGTCAAAATAAATGTCACAAAGTATGAAAATTTGCAAATATATTTCAAAACTAAAATTATGGGTGGAGTTTTGTAATGAATTTTTTTGTGGTGAATGATATTGATATACATCAACTAAATCTATGAGCATTTAAAAGTTTAAATTTTTGCTTGAAAATCCATTCAAAAAATGTTTTTTTTGCACTTCTTAAGCAATAAATGCATAGTAAATTCTTTCTTTTGGGAAAAAGACCATTACCTTAATAAAAAGGAAGAGATTTTACAATTGGGCATTATATTATTTTTTCATTTTTCTTTGGTTTAATGATGTGTCATGAACCACAAACATGAGGCCTTATGGTTGTTGAAAAAATATATGTTATATATTTTATGCACATTGATTTTATACAATCCTCTTCATCTAACCATCGGATTAAGTTGAATTTTGATTCAAAATGAACTTTGAATTCCAAAATGTTGTCATGCACATTTTGAAGTTTTTTCTTTCTTATGTTTAGGATTTCCAAAAGATGTCATCAAGATTTCAACTTACTCCATACCTATCATATTTGTTAAACATCATTTTTTAAAATGAAAAGTGGTGAAAAGTGGCTCACCCATAATGTGCTTTCACATGAATGTCTACGAGGCTTGTACTCCATGTTATTGGGAAGATCTTAGGTTAAACAACCAAAATTCAAATCATGATTGCTACAAAAATACCTTAACAATTGTCATTGAAAACAAAATTGTCACATTGAGTACATTGAAACGAACTTTCATTCACCCATCTAAGAGACCTTGTAATCTTGATGATGATTATGATTGGGAAGGTTTCATTAACAAAAATGAAGAATGTCTTTATGAAGTTGTTCCAAAGCTATGACTAGTAGGTGAAATGAGCCTAGAAGATTTAAAGTTCTTAGCAAATGTCTATTGTGGAATGTTGTAGCCCAAAAAACCATTAAACTTTTTAATATGGTTTTATCATGATGAACCTAAAAAAGTGATGATTTTAAATGAATTAATTGATGTTACCAAAAAAGATGAAAAAGTTCATGGTTGGACTTTCATGATCGATGAGCAATTGATAAAGTTAAACTTGGGAAGTGAATAAAAACCCAATATAATGTTAGTAAGTGCAAATTTCTTATTACATCAATGGGACAAATCAAGCAATTGTGTTCAAAGTTTTAAAATGTTTTTATGCGGAGTTAATAGTAGCTAAAAAGTATATCAAGAGAGATTTTATGAACACAAAATTGAGCTTATGGTTAACACATGCCCAATTAAGGAAAATTAATATCATATGAATATAGACTACATGTTCAAAAAGTTAGGGGAAACATGGTTGTCTCCTTTGATGATTTTATTTAAGAAAAATAGGAAGTTTCAAATATCTGTGATCTTTCGAAAACTAAATGTATAAATCCAAAATGAACCTTTTTCATATCCTTTTTTTTAATTTAGTACTTGACTCGCTTGTAGGCCATGAAATGTATCATTTATGAATGGCCAATACATTGTTCACAATCAAATGAAAATGGTTGAAGAAGATGATGAAAAAATTGCATTTATCTTTGAGCCAAAAATCTCATGCATGTAGTGTTATGCCTTTTGGTCTATGTAATGTTCATGCCACTTTGTAGGAGGTCGTCACTTAAACCTTCAAAGAATATTTGAATGATTTTATGCAAGTCTTCTTGGACATTTCAATGTATATGGTAGTGAGATAAAACATATGGAGCATCTTAGGAAATGCATGAAGAAATGTTAGGTGAAGGCCATTAGTCTCAATCCAAATAAATGTGTTTTTTAATGAACTTTGGAGTTCTATTGGGATTCAACAACTACATATATGTTTGGTAGTGAGGATTTTCCCACCAATGTTGGGCACAATAATCAAACTAGGAAATTTTGAAGAGATGTGGAAGGTGAAAGACACTAAATTGAAGGAATATTTAGTTTATATAATATTCCATGGCTACATCATCTTCAATGGCCATTCTAATTATGAAAAATAAAACCACTTCACAAGATTTTGGGAGTGTATGCACAATGTTGGAAAATGCTTTCTAGAAAGTACTATAAAAAACTACCCAACCACACCATCCAACAAGTTGAGCTTTACTATGGCTCAAATTCATGAAATATACATGGAAGAACGAATGAAGGATGAACTACAAAGGTTAGACAAATTTGCTGATTATTGACTAATAAAACCTTGTACAATGATGTGTGGCCTTCATGAGGTGATGACAATGATAACATGACACTTCAACATTAGAAGACCAAATCATGCATGCAAGCAAACTCATCTAGGAAGAAATCGTTTACACCCCATTGCTCCTAGAATCATGTATATTAGCTCCAAGAAAAACAAAAGATGTTCACCTTATGACATTGACAATGTGATTTCATTACTCACTATGCATAGGAGTACATAAAAAAGGTGAAACCACATTACAATGGTCCCCTTTGTGTAATCATGTTGAAGGTGGTGCATCTTTGAATCTAATCCATGTCAAAATTAAGAAGGAATTTCACTTTTTTTTGCATATATTACGGTAGAACCCAAACAAGATAATAGATTTTTATTTTATTTTTCTCTTTATATTATGGTGGGTTGGAGCATATTTGTACCAAAAATTTACATGTCACTTTATATTTTAAGAATGCAAATATATTCCAAAAGTAATTGAAGTCATTTTTAGCCTTTATGGAATTGGTAATATCCATTTTTCATGTGATTTCACATAATTTGAACCATGTTTGTGAACCATTTAGATAATTTGATCACTTTTCATGTCATAAATGGGTTTTTTTGGGGGTCTTGACCATAACATTTTGGTAATTGACATTTTGACAAATGATCATTTTCAAATGAAGGTAACAAGTATTTAGAGAAGATTTTTTTTAAAAAAATCAAATTCTTCTTTGAATAATTAGTGAAATTTCATTTTAATGCAATTCAAAAGAAAACCAAGTTTGTTATATTGTGTGTGTGTATATATATATATACTCATGGTTCATTTTTTTTACAATTTTTTTCAAATAATATTGGATGATATTGGTCTTGTGAAAGTCCAAATTATAACCTTTAAACACCAAAAATGAAACCCAAAATTAAATGAACCACATTTGGGGAGGTGTATATTATGATAATCATTATGAAAGTGCTTGAAAAGGGGCCACCATAATCTGCTTTCACCCAAAAATACCAAATGATAATGAAGTGGATTATTAGATACTTTTCAATGTAATGAAAAAACTAATGAACAAATTACAATTTTTTCACATTCCATGTAAACATATATTGAGAGGGAAACTAGTGTGCTATAAGAAGGAAGATTAAAGGAATATGTGAGAACACTATAATAATTAGTAGTTAAAATAAAGTATAGATGAATTAACTTAAGTGCTTAGCCAAATAAAACTAGCTACATGAAGTGGATAGGTTGGACAATTGGGTGAAAACACACTATGGGGGGACCACTTTGGGCATTTTCACGACATGTATGTAATATATATTTCTAAAAAAAATTGTTGCATTTAATTTTGGGTTTCACTTTTGATGTTTGGGCTTGATATTTTGATTTTCACAAAGTTAATGATATATAATATTATTTGAAAAAAAATAAAGAATTAAATTCAAAGAATAATGGGTATACTTATGGTATATGTAGTATAATGAAACATGTTTTGCTTTTAGATTGCACTAAATTTGGTTTGAATTAGTTATCCAAAAAATGTTTGAAATGAAAAATTTTAAAAATGACCAACCTCACATCTTTGTCATCTTCCATTTGAAAGTGATAGTTTGTCAAAATGTTATTTTACCACATACTTATGGTCATCATCCCCCAAAAACACCCATTTGTGATATGACAATTATCAAACTTTTCATATGGCTCACAAACTTATTCTAATCATATGGAATCACAATGTTTAGTAAATATTACAAATTTCATAAAGACTAAAAATAATTTCAATCATTTTTGAGTATTTTTCATTTTATAATATGTTGTGATGTATATATTTTTGGCACAAATATACTCTGACATCACATCATATTAAATTAAAAAGTGTAGTTTCTTTGGAATTTGACTTATTTGGGTTTTGACCTACCATAATATGCAAATATTGTGAAAATCCTTCATAATAATGACATGGTTGAAGTTCAAACATGGGACCCTTAAAAATAATACAATGTGACAACAACCCTAGCCCCCCCTAGTGTGTTTACACCTAATTGACCATTTATAGTTAGTTGAAATTAGTTGTCCAAATCAATTTGTATTCAATCAACGATTTTGCTTTTTGGTTAAGTAATGAGAAATGCTAAACATTTTACTACAAAAATGCCCTTTACTTTCTACAAATTTAAAGAATCCATTTTTCATACAAATAACCAAACATTTGAGTCCAAACAAAACCTCAGCAAATGACACAATAATTATTTTGTAGAATCCATGTATTATGTCAAATTGAAAGAAAAATCATAAAGAATTGAACATATGACTTGTGTATTTTGTTTTAGGGCTAACAAAAAAAGTATTTACGAAAAAGAAGAAAATAAAATATTTTAGTTTCTTAGGTTTTTAATCCCTTGTCGAAGACAATGTCAATTGCCTTGAAATGCAACCGAAATATGGTTTGGCAAAAACAATGTTGACCAAGAACTAATTGATACCCCTTCTTGAGTCTTTAATGACTTTTCAAAGGGTCACCCCTTCTAGAAATTACTACTGCAAGTGAAGAAAAAATCTAAAACTAGTTATGCACACCTACTAGTTATTAAAATAAAAAAAATATGCAATATTTTAAAGGCTTTCTATCTCTTAACAAGTAGTTGTAATCTAGTTGTAGATTTTAATAATGATATACCCTAACATGACTAACTACTTTAGTTATTTCGACAAGTGTTATTTTGAAATAAAGGAATGGGTAAGAGCCCAACAATAATAATTAATTATGAAGGACTAAATGGAGCAAAATCTTATCGTTAACCTTCTAACATAATATGAATTGTGGAGTCAAGTGGTAGTCTTTGTTACTTTTTGTTGCATACTTTTAAGGGAATATATGAAATGGTTCGAGGTTGTTATTTGTCGCATACTTTTAAGGGAATACATGAAATGGTCCGAGGTTGTTATTTGTTGCATACTTTCAAGGGCCTATATATGATGCAATCACACATTGCTTATTAATTTGTATTGGTGGTATAGTTCCTTGATCCATATAACATGGCACACATAACATGGGGTGTGTTCCCTAGTTTTTCGTGATAAATTAGGATCCCCAATCGTATAATCTCCTAAAATGTTGTCACTTGGAAAACGGTCACAAACATGATTCTAATTCCAACCCATATATCTTCAAACTTAATATGAAACTAAATTTTATCAAATAAGTAATAGTGCCCCTAGATAAAAGACTAAGATTAGCATATGCCTTCTATCTTTTACACAAGGAATCCACTTGTAAATATATCTAACTTTGAACATGTTGCCATTAGTTGGTGGTTTCGACCTTTGAAAAGAAATTTAAGATCTGTGTTACTCATTCATGCATTAAAATGCAAGCATCCAAATGGGACATAGGGCATAATTCTCTATTGGTGAACTCTAAATAGGACATAAAGACAACTAGCAAAGAGGTTGTTGTGACCATGTCCAACACACATATATAAGAACCACAAATATAGAGAAGGTTCTAATGCTTATAATTTGATGTTTTACAAAACAAAAACCTTGCATTTATGCATTTGAATACAAGGAAATAGATGTGATGGAAGGCATTTAGGTTTTTATCAATAAACTTTAAACAAGTTAGAAGAACATCCAATTGTTATTTGTGGTTGTTACAACCATATTATTCAAGGTTAGCATATGTAATTGCCAATATAAAAAAGGATTAATCATATAAAAAATCTCAATATACATTTGCCTTGGATTAATCCAATGAAGGCAATATAACTCATTGTTCTTAGTAGTTTCTAGAATATGTGCACTTGGTACCTTTGCATCACAAGGGTTAAAGCAACATACAAAATGAAGAAAACAGCCAATGAATCATTATATGCATCCACTACTAAATTGATTGCAAACAAGTATAACAATGCTACTAATATTGTGACCAAATATGGTAATATGCAATGTAGTTGGTTCACAATCCTCTATTAGTCCAAAATGGGAGCTTGATTTCATGTTCACACAAATGATGTTGGTATATTCCCCTAGTCTTTTATTTTCATCCAAAGTGTAATAAAATGCATCCTATGTAAGTTGAATAATAAAAAGATGTTTTGGGCTTTAAAATACATGTAAGCTTCACCCAACAACTCTTCACAATATTATCACGAGGTGAAAACACATTACGTAATCCCTTTTTGTGTGTCATATTTGTAGTTTTTCCTACATTTCTTTGAAATTTAAATATGAAACATTAATATTTTCATTGAAATATCAAGAAAGGGATTCACATATGTAATGCTAATAGAGTTGGATTTTTTAAAATGTAAAAAAACACATCAAAATCCTAAATATTTAATGAGTAATATTGGACTTTTGAATCTTGATGATAAATTCTATAACATCTTGCAAAACTCATGGATACATGGACTTTTATCTTACAACATGTCAATCTTATTGTTTGAAACTTTGGGATATTTGATTAATTATATTTTAAAAACTAAAAATGCATTGAATGAATGGAATGTGATTTTAATTTATTATGTTATGAACTTTTCAAAATCCCAAAAACTATGATTATTAAAAAAAAAATTGTGTATTTTGGTATTCCTAATCATTACATTTAGAAAAGTTTCAGGAATGTAACGCTTAACCACCTTTCCTTGAACTTTTTGGTTAGAAACACAAATTTGAAACATGAATTGAAAATTTTCTTGGGAATTTTTTTCTTAAGGTAATTTGGAATTCATTCTATTTTTATATTCTTATTGGGTAATTAGTTGAGTAAATATAATTTAATTAAATGAATTTCTAAAGTTAAGGTTATCAATTTTTGAAGGGGCCATTTTGATTAAAAATTGTTTTTATAAAAGAATTCCAATTTATTCTATTCTAAAATAAGCTTCAATTAGTGCATGCAATTGATAAACATGAGAAAAAAAAAATTATAATTGTGAAAACATTTAAAGTAAAGGGCCTAGGAAAATGATTTGTGCATTTTTAGTTCTTTAGCCATTCCTTGAGGTGGTTCCTAGTGGTCCATCCAAGGATGTTTTCTCCCTTAAGCATTTGATAATATTAATTTTTTAAAAAATATTTTAGGATTTAAAAATATATCCTTTATAGCATCATGGCTTGAAATTGGAAATGGGAAAAAATGTTAATTTCAATATCAACTAAATATTCGTATTTAAAACCAGTTTTCAACTACACTATAAAAGGACTTTGAAAAAGGACTCTAATCTAGGACAAAACGAAATCAAAGGAGCCACAAGTGTTACTTTACATTAATTCTACATGTCCTTTTCCCCCAGAATAACTTTTTCATATGAATGATTTTTTGAATGATTCTTTTGAAACTTGTTATGAAAAATGATTAAAATGACCCCAATAAGTCCAATAAAAATCTTAATAATTTTTTATAAATACTAGTTTGTAAAAATGTATAGATTCCTTGCAACTTTTATGTTTCATCTTGAAAAATGATGATAATTTGAAATCATACAAAAAAAATAAATTAATAAACTTGAATTCGATGTAATATAAAATATGCATTTTTTTAATACATCATGTACATTATACCCCATTTATATGTGGTAAAACACTCTTGAAGTTTTGAATTCTGAATTTTAAAATGTACATATTTTGAATTTTCAAAGCTTTATAATTCCACATTTTTGAAATTGTGAAATTTTTTCTAGTGTGTCTAATAGGTTATTATCATCTCATATTTTCTACCATTAACTTATTTCTATTATATGAATCCTTTAAAAGTCCTTTGTAAAAATGTCCTTTTTTAATGACATAATTTTTCATTTTCAAAAATCCTTAACTAAACCAAAACTTAAAATTGGATCAAATGGATTTTTAATTTGAGTTTCTTGACATACATGTGTGTGAAAAAGGAATAATGTGCCATCATTACCATGGTTTCAAATGGCAAAAAAAAAAAAATCTCTAGTTTTTTATGACAGAATTTGACATCTTACACCCTTTGTGGCTCCTTTGACTGTGTTTTGACCCATCTACAGAAATTTAGTGACCTTAATGTTCTTTCACCCTACATAAATACTCTAAAAAATTTAACTCCATTTTTATTTTACACCAAAGCTTTGGTGTTGCACTTATCTTAATCCATGTGCACAAAACACCTTGCAAAATTTAGGGGTCCACACAATCGATGGACTCTAAGGAAAAAAAAATCATTCATGCATTAATTGTTTATATGATTAAAGTGTTATAATAGGTTTTTACTACCATTAGTAAAAAATCCCATGAGGAATGTTTTAATACCAACAATGGAATATTTCGATTTAAGAACCTCCAATTCAAACATGCAATATGATTTCACACAAGTTGTGCATCCCATTTGCCCCATAGCCAAACATACATATACATGAAAACCATAATCTTTGAAGTTGGATCTTGGAAGATTCCTAAACATGCTTGCACTTGTAAAAATAATGAATGGACTATGTTGGCATTTGAATATTCATGATATGCTCTCATTCATAATCAAATATTTTTATGGAACATAGAACAATGCACAAATTCCAAAATTTTAAAAAATATAGTTGTTTAATTCATGCACTAATGAGATTGTTGACATATTTTTTCCTCAATTGCAAGAGATGCAAAATGTGACTTACATTAGATAATCCCTTTGGAAAATACTTCTTGGATTCTTACATCAAATTCATTTTGTAAAGACAAACTAACAACGTGATTGTTGGAACTTGTGATCACATTTAAGGCATGGATATAAAAGTTCTACAAACAATCCTTGAAGGTTTTGCAACTTGCACTATGCCAAAACATGGCATATATGATTACTTCCATGACTAAGTTTGTATTCATAAGTGATGACCATGTTGTGACTACATGTGATAGTAATTGAATTGGACCCATTGCTTTTATTGCAAATCATTTTTTGGTCCTTAGTTATAAACGCCATGTCACACATGATTGCAATCACAGTTGACATAATCATCATTTGATCATACATTTTAAGCCAATGGATTGGAATATTACAAATATATATTTACAATTCAAAGATAGACTAGGTAACCTAAAAGTCTAGCTTAAACAACCTAAGCTAAGCTATAAACCTAACCTAGCATGGCTAATTTGCCCAACTTAATAAATAAATAGGTTGTAAGTACAAGGACTTGAACCCCTCATCTTCACATTGAAAACCAATCCTTAACCATTGCACCATTTTTTCATCAAGTAGTAACTTTTGTCATAAAATGATTATGATCATGAACAGTTTTTTCTAAGCTACCTAGGTAGCTTAACATGCCTACCTTGCACACCTAGGCTAGTCTAATTGTATTAATGTAGATATTATTTTATGTTATTTTAAGCTATTGCTAGGCTACTATAAGGTTATTTTAAATTATTACTAAACTACATTAAGCTATTACTAGGCTATTTTAAAATGCCCTAAACTATGACTAGACTATTTTAAGCTACCATTAAGCTATTATTAGGCCACTCTTAGGTTATTTTACTTTACTACTAAGTCCAAGCATGAAAAAGAAGAGCAAAGAATTACCTTGCAACATAAATGGAAAGTGGCCATCAAGTAGGCCCTGGTATATTGAATTAAAAAATATTATTTACTTCAATGATTAATTAAATGAAGTTATTTGATTTTGTTACAACTATATTTTCAAACCACATGTTTAAAGTTGGCTCGTATATATTCATCAAAATTCAAGCAAATGTCACAACCAACAAATTAAATTGCAAGTAGATTAAATATTGGGTCTATTCTACTTTTAAATCAATGGTATGCAAAATATACTAGTGGATTTTTAAATTTTTCATTGTAGAATGAAAATATATTTAACCTCTAATGTAAAAGTAGGAATAAATGCAATATTAATTGTTAGATTCATTCCTACTTGTTACTCATCAAAACTAAATGAAAGCATGGAGGTTTCCATAATGAGACTTTAAAAAAGTTTTGAATCTACTTTCTTATGTTTATGTTGAAAATTGACATATTTAAAATTTGGATTTGAGTGGATGTACTTCTTGGTCCACTTTACCATGCTTCGACCCTACTAGGCTACTTTAAGCTATGTGAGGCTATTATCAGGTTAGTACTAGGCTACTTAAAAATATTCTAAAATATTTTTTCTATTTTAGGCTATTCTAAGCTATTATAACTTGTATGTAAAGGTTGCTTTAAATTACCTAGGCTATTTTGGCTTCTACATATATTAGGCTACTTTAGGGTACCTAGGCTAAAGTACCTTCTCTACCTCCTAGCTACCTAGCCTAATTACCTTAGATACCTAGGCTAATTAATAATTGGTCAAACAAGGTCAACAAGACAACTACTACATCCTTTTTCAAGATGATTACTAGTCATGTACTCATAATCATGACTAAAGTCACATAAATGGCATATACATATGCCGCCAACAACTACATGACTAAGTTTGAACATAATTGTAAAATGTCCTAGGTAGTCATGAATACCAAGTTTCAACATGGTATTGAGTATTGACACTTTTGTAAAATTGTGCATTTGCATGCAAAGATGAATGGGATAGAAGGTTTAATTGCTTATTGGTAAATTCCAAAGATGTCAAAGATACATATAACTTTAATTGGTTATTTTGACCATAGACATTCGTTCACCAACAAAACAATTGTTGAAAAAAATTACATGGTAAGGCTTTAAGTTTCAGGGCCTCCTAGACCCTAAACACTATAAAATAAAATTAAAAAAGAACATTAGATGTAGCAAGTCAACCTCACCTAGATCACACTATTGATAAAATTCTTCAACTAACGCACATACATGGCTCACATTTTTGGCTTCCTTTCATTCATTCATGACTTGCAAAAATGCATCATAATTATACTATTGCATAAATTAACAAAACCATTAAAAGAAGCAATTATGAAAACAAATCACCCAATAATCCATTAATCTTTGTAACATTAAATGGGAAAAAAGTTACAACAATAAAAACACTTTGTGATATGCACTTCAAACCCAAAAATCCAAATCCAATATTGGCAATGACCAAGATATCTTTGCAACTTGCAACCACAACATAATGTAAAAACTCCCACTACTTGAATGTAAAACCCTAAATCAAAATTATGAATTTATATGTTAAATCATGTGGAACAACTATTTTTTAGTTCTTCTCATTTTGTAAAAATGCCAATTTGGTTTTGGTATGAAGGTCCATCATTGTCTAATCCATTAGTGCAATTTCAACATGTTAATGCCAACATTACATATAAACTTAGTAATTGGATTAAAAATGGTTCAAAATTAAAAAGCGATCAACACTATTTATACCCTCGTTGCCATAATGTTTCATTATGATATCCTTGGAGATATTAAAATGTCTTGGAATATTAAAAAAATGCATGCTTTCACACATAATTTAGGGTTATTAAAGCTAGAAGTGAAAGTTGCCTCACTTTTTGCCACTTCCAAAATGGCAATAATCGAGTTAAAAAATATTCTAAGTAATGTTTGTAAGTTCAAGGTATTAGGCATGTCCAAGTTGAATTCTAGGTTAGGTTTTGAGGTGTTTACCAAGGGGACACTTTTATTTTAATTTACAAAATATGTGAATAAAAATGTAGGGTCCCATGTATTCATAAAATTATAATTTAATTGATTTTATAATGTGATTATGTGTATTTTGAAAATCAGGATATAATTGATATAAATTATGTGTTAATCCCAAGAGTTATAAAAAAATTAAAAATTAAACATATGTACTAATTTTTTTAAGTATTAGTTGTTAATAAGTTCAATTAATAGGTAAATAAGTGAACTAGCATTAATAAATGAACTAGTAATTGAACATGGAAAAATGTGAAATGAAGGATCCCTTCACACCATTGATACATGAATCATTTTGAAAAAAATACACCTTATATGGGTATTTTGCTTTGACACCTCCTAATAACCTAGTTGGATGATATGTTAAGTATATATGGTATGTTGAAAAAATATCAAACTTATCACACGATCTTACCATGTGCAATTGCATCTTCATCACTCCTCACAACTTCAAATATTAAAAACTAAAAACTCAAATAAATATAAAATATCAAAATTTGATGCAAAAAAAATTAAAATAAATATAAAATTAAAACTTCTTCACATAATATCCCCAAAAAATACCTTGTTTAATACAAATAATATGAGACTTTAACACTTAATGTTCCCCCCCGTCCCCCATATGTCAAGACTAAAGATGATGATTGATGATGGGTGACTTTCATTAGACACCAAAAGTTCCCCCATCCAAACAATGAATTTCAATCATTTCTGGCTCTGAAATTCGGCCACAAAATTGTTTATCAAAAGCAATGGTGGGCCAGAACTCATGATTAAAAAACATAACGATGTCTTGTTGATGAATTTTATGTTCTTTTCAGGAAGGATGTCTTGGACATGCTAAATGTTAGCAAGCTCGAAAAGGTGACATTCTGATTCAACACTATGATATTAAAATAAGGTGTGGGCGGGGCACTTGATTGATGCATCTTTAAGGCTTTGAATGCTTCCTAGCTCCTAGGAAACATCATGGGGGGATCCTCTACATGAATGATTGTGGATGTGAAATCTATATAAACTACCTTTGGACTGGAGCCTAGACCTCTTGGGACTCAATATGTGGCTAAAACATGATTTGAAATGTGACACCAAACTCAGGTTATTTAGAACAACACATTGCAAACTTACTTCAAGGGGTTGGGGGCAACACCCTTAGATTCACTAGCATTTTGCATTTCTGATTGTTCATGTTCAATATCTATTCTATTCTTTCATGTATTTGCCAAAATTTAGAGTATAGACACATAGATTTCACAAAACTGTAACGCCCTCTAGAGCACATCCAGTGACATTATTTGAGAAAGAAGATCTTGTATGCACTATGCACCCCCATTTATTTATGGGTTTATTTATTTATTTATTTATGCATGCATGCATAAACAACAGAATTGCTTGGTGAAACTTAATTCTGAAAACTGGAACATCTCCACCAGCAGCAATTAAAATGACCCAATCACTATACTTTGGATGAAGTGCACCCTTACATGGTGTCAAATTGAGTTTGGACATGTAAATATGCACGGATGGTAATTTTAAAAAGGTCACTAGAAAAAATTAAAATGATTGCTTTTGATTGGCTGAGGTGACGACATTTAAATAATCTCTCAGTTGTCCAAATTTTCATGTTCCTGGGTAAGGATGAGGAAATAATTAACACTCTATACTAGCTGTGGTAACTAAAGGTAGAGGCCTACACATGGGGTGTGGGTGGCGATGCTCTTATATATCATATGTGAACAAATCTATAATAAGGTGCCCTCCATATGCACTAGGAAATTCCTTGGAGTGTAGCATGTTACATGAAAGAGCCTTGAAATTGCCACCCTGACTAGAGATTGGTAAATCTAGAATTTCAAAATCTTGGTTTTAGGAGCATTTGTGAGTATCATGAGCCACAAATTGAACCTTGTAGATATGTCAAATTAATGGACAAGACTCATCCCTAGGCTATATACGGATGGATAGTTCCTACATTAAATGTTAGTTAATTGTGCAACTAACACAAAATACTGCATAATGACTTGTTTGGTTTGGCTTGCGTAGCGTGGAACCGTCCTGTCCATTGTTTTGGCTCCTTGCCAAGAACATTTCTTCATTGTATCTTTTGGTGGATGGAACACTACCCTTCAATTTTATGACTTGATTAAGAGCCTATTGACATGCCCTTCTACGTAGACCCTCAAGTGTGAGGATTTGCCGAGGCCCAAGTCCAGACCACTGCGGGGTAGCTCCCATGGCGATTTGGGTTACAGGTCTAAGTGTTGAGCTGGGTTTGACTCTCAGTTTGACAGACTCACGAGCTGCATAGGTGCCAACAAGTGAGGGTTCAACGAAGGGGTCCCGAGGTGATGCCTTGGACATGCTAAGTCTTTGAACCAAACAAGTATGCGATTAGGCCGAAAGACAAGAGATAGTAATCTCAATCAACAATGCCTTAAACCACTTAGGAAGTTCACAGTGGGTTTTAGTCGCACCCGTTTAGAGGTCAGGGTTAGCCCTAAATTGCAAAACAGGCCTGAATGTTGTAGCTTCACTAAGTGCGTTATTTTCCATGTCCAAGTACCGCAGGTGTTTAGGAAAGCACATGAACTAAACGAAAGAAAGTAGTGGGGGAAAGGAGGGCAAATCTGAGTGCAAGACCTAGTCTTTAGCTCAGTTAAAGCGTGGTTATGGGCCCCTATACGGTACCCAACTCATTGTCAACCAGTGGTTGGGAAAATAGAATTCACTGCAATGTAATGATATAAATGATAATAGAGCATCAGAACTTTTGCCCAAGGGGGTGAAGTAAGGGTACAAGGGTCCAGGCCTGAAATTATAGGTAGTGCCTGTTATTTCTAGTGTGCTGGCGTGTGGGCCCTTTGTGAACACTTCAATGGTCATGTGTACAAATGAGAGGTTGTACTGGAAGGGCATCATAGGAGAGGATTTTCTTGGCATGGGGCAAGAGAAAAAAAATGTATTTTGATTCAACACAACAAATCTCACAACTCATGCTTTTGTCAAGTCAAGCACACAAATTGTCATCCACCATATTAAGAGGAAGTCGGTTTTAAAAGATCAAACTTGTCACAAACAAGGTGTCCATTGCAAATGTTTTGTCAAATATATGTACCCCTAGAGTAGATGATGGCCCCCAAGAAGATCCCAAGACTAAGTGAACCTGTCTGACTGGCTGTTGTTCCATTTCCAGGGCTTTGGAGGTTGGAGGTTATGGGTTTCTCCCTGTTGTGTACAGCCTCTCTGTAGTTTTTGTGTACCCCAAACCCTAAACCCCTTCTCCCATTAAAATCTTGTTATGTGACCCTCATTACAGATTCACTTTTGTCTTATTCCCTGCGTAATATGCACTACCTCAGTCTCCTCTTTTGACAAAACAAGAAGATGATCCCTTCTCTACCCCCTACTTGTGATTAAATATTTGTTTTCTGTCTGGGTCTCAAATTCCAGGAGCATGATTCCAAGTTCCTTCTCTGTTCCGTCTGAATTGAAAGACATGACAATTTGAGAGATGAGCATGGTTGGTCCAGAAAAACATTGATGACTTTATTTGTCATAAGTTCATTCATGTATAAAAAGTGCATCATTTGTGCAATGTTTTACGCAATATGGTGGTGCATGCACACAAAAATTAACCATATGTAAAAGACCCATTGCAATTTTCATAGTATATTTTTCTGTCCCCTTCCAAGCATAACCTCACACAAGAAGCTTATGAAATAGAAATGTTTTGTTGATTAGTCAACATGACCTTATGATTTTCTAAGTGTCATGCTTTTTAAAAAAATTATTTGTTTATTTATTTTCTTTTCTTTTGCAAAGGATTTTTTTACAATGTTTTTTCCTTTTAATATGTTTTTTAAAATCACTTCAATTTCTTCTTTACAAGTATACAAACTAAAATTTGTTGAAGTAGACTGTGTCAAAGTTGAAATAAAAGTAGAACGTGTCAAACCAAAATCAAACTTGAGATCAACCACATAGTTGATAGTGATAGGCTAGTTGTACAATTTTTTAAAAACATGAGCAAAGCTTGTACTCATATTGACAAGTCCCAATGGCACACCAACAAAGATACAATCCAAACATTCCTCGTACCTACAAAACTCCTTGTCAAACACCTTGTTCCAAAATCCATTTCTAGAATCAATTAAGGATTTTCTTTTGACACCATCTTGAACTTTTGAATAGTCAATTGAATTAGACAAGTCACTTGTTACATGGTCAAATGTGACACTAGTTTGAAAAACCATTTGTTTTTAAGTCTACCTCCTCAAGCTTGTAAATTAATCTTAAAAACAATGAATTCTAAACTAAAATAATTGACTAATGATAATTGTTTATTAAACATTTGACAATTTAGGAGGAACTTTTCAAGTTTATAACATTAGATTAAAAATCATAAAGACAACCAATAGAAACCCTACACATGATGTATGTGATAATATGTATTATGTATATAATTAATAAAATTATTAATTTATTAATTATGACTGATTTTTTGACTAATATGTGTCTATAATTTCACCATCATTAGTCTTAAATGCCCGTCTTTAATACTTTGCATAATCTAGAACAATTAATCTAATTTTGGTTATAATGAACATTAGACATTGATAGGTGTCAAAGTAACTTTTTAAATGTATGTCTTTCACACTTCCCATTGTCTAAAAAATTATGTTATGTGCCCTTGATTCACACAAGCTTAATCATAATAATTTATTCACATTTCGCATAAACAATTGTCAATGTACATTGAACTTTACAAAGATTACAAATACACCTAATTTGATAGTACTACAAAATTGATCCCATTTAAAATAATGCATACATGAATGTGGAAGTAGCTTTGCAAATATTAACAAATTAAGAGCGTAGGAAATTAGTACAACAAATACCCATTTTGAATAACAACAACATTGTTTAAGTCCAAAATTAGAATACAATCCAATTAGTATGTAACCAATATACATATGTATCATCTATGATCATGACCCCAAAAAATGCAAAATTAAAAAAAGTTTCATATCTTCCTTTCTCCACATAACAAGGGAGCCTTCTCCCTCCTTCGCTCATACTTGAGGGGTTCCTCATTGCCATTTGGCTATTGTAATTTAATTTTTCCTTGGAATATTTTACTTAGTTCATGATTGAATAGCACCCATTTGGTATAAAATCCCCATGGGATTTGTCTTTTGGAGCTCCAAAAACAACTCCAAAACCCATGCTCCCAAATATACTATTTGAAAGCTGCATTTTAGGCCTTTTTAAATAGGAAACAACCAAAACATTATGTTATACATCATCAAGTTATGTCTATCATTTATGTTATTTCCAAAAACCCTTTGAGACTTCAAAAACCAACATGAATGATGAATTAATTATGTGGCAGAATTGTTTTTCAAAATAGGTTCAATATTGAAAATGTCATTCTTTCACCTCCTTTTGGTCTCTTGTTAGGAGTTGTGGATACTTCCACTTCAAGCTTTTGACCATAAATTTCCAACCATTTTTTAAAAGCACCATGTGTTTCCTTAGCTAATCCTTCCATTGTCAACATGCATTTGAATGAACTTTGTGAATAACAAATTAACTTCCACCACATATTCCTTTCCCTTGCCTTTCACCTCCTTTCCTCCCATCACTTTTGATTTTGGAACTATTACTAACCCATTTGCTACAACAATAGTTGGAGATAGACTAACTACCTATAACAATACAAATTGATTATTGCATCACATGTCACATGCATTAGTTGATATGCATGCATGTAGAAGTTCTGAAGACAAACAGTAAAGTGTGTCTACTTCAACATTGTCGACATGGTTGTCATTATTCACATGGTTGGCATTTGAATGGTTATGTTGTGTATGTGGTTGTTTTATTTCATTTATAATCTTTGCACTTTCATGTTGTGTAGGTGGATTGATTTGTTGTACTTCACTTGTGATAAGCTCAACTCCTTTGCTTGACTCACCTAGGGGTTTTGTTTACTTTTATGAAGCAAATTGTGTAGTCATAGAAAGTAGAAGGTTTGTGGACTCTTGGGCAAAATTCTCAATTTGATCAATGCATTGATTCATATGCAAATTTGACTTGGGTTCATATGAGTTTGTTTTCTTTGAAATCACATTAATATGTCCTTTCATATGCATTTCCCCTTTATTGAACCTTCTACACATCAAGGCACATTAATGTGATTAGATTATTATAATTCTCTTTATCTACTATAACATAATTTAGAAGTTGAAACCTTACCACTACATTGGAGACATTAGGACCTCCACCCACCTTTAGTTTATTCCAGTTGCCTTCCATGACACCTTTCAATTTACACATTTTAATGGTCACTTCTATAGGGGAGGGTGCCCTACTAAGGTTTTCCTCCTTTGCAATAATTAAAAACTCAAGTTAATTATAATGGTCCTAATATATACATTGTAAACACCTAAATCCAAATTACAAAAACCATTACCAATTGTGTTTGAATCTCATCTTCAACATGCTTTAAACGAGATGGATTTTGTTGACAACTTCTAGCTATCTTCAATCAAGCTACCTCCTCCATTTTGAAGGGGTTGTAGATCATCACCTTCAAGTTTTCCCAATGTGCAAATGTGTAAATTATAGGGCAATCTTTTTCAAATTTTGTTCAAACCTACAAATTGTTCTTCATGTTTTTCATGCATGTCTTTAGGTATATCTTGAAAGCTTTGTCTAACAAGGGGTAATCAACATATTCCAGAAACTTTGCCAAGCTAATATTTCATATTGCAACAATAATGATAAGTGGATGTTCGTCCACTTTTATAATGTTTAAATTTTGTCCATGATAAATACACTCAAAGAACAAACCCCCAAATATATCTCCTTGTGCCAATGGGTCTCACTTTTGCATCAAATCACAACCAATAAGGTTTTTTTCTCATTCAACTTCCATTGAGGAGCCACAAATCTTGCTATTGTTTCAATTTTCCATTTACAAACCTGGCTGAAATGCACAAATATCAATATATTCATTTGGATGTCAAGCCATAAAATCTTTTTCATCTTCAACAATAGTAATTATTGCACATGATGTCAGAGTAATTAGTGCATGATTAGTTCTTGCATTGGCTTAGGTTAAGTTTTGTAAAATAAATAAGTTTTGGAAGGTTTTAACTAACTTCCCATTGGCCTATTTGACATAATTGACCACCAAACTACCTAATCTAGTTACATGTCCTAGTCCTCTCTTCCCCAAACTCAATGATTATTGGTTAAATGTTTGTTCTTTAATGTAAACAACAAAACATTGATAGAATTGGATTGAATGGTAAATCCAAAGGCCAAATGAATAAGTTGCAAATGTGTAATAGGTAAAGCACTAACTACTACATTTGTCACATGTATCTCATCAATATCATCATCAAATTCAATCCAAGCCACATCTTCATCCAAAGTATAATCATATATGTCAAGGTTTGGGTCAATAATCATCTTCATTGTTTATCTAGTACTTCTTTTGGTGGTTGAAGTCTTTCTTGCCTTCTTTGTCCACTGCACTATATGAAGTTTTGTACATTCCACACATGCATTAAAAATGATCCTCTAATGCAAATTGGAATGATGGTCCAATGTAAATCAATCAACACAAAATTGCAAATCTACAACTATACACACATAAGCACACACAATTGCAAATTCCAAAGCACTTAATTAAACCTAGGTGGGTATTACAATTATTTCAAGTGACTACAAGTTAGATTTCTTCCATTTAAAATGATTATAGGTTAGATATCATATCAAAACTCAAACTGAATGATTTTCATTCTTCACAACAACAAATAGTAACATTGTACATTTATACCAATTTGGCTACTTGACACACACAAGCACACACATTTGCAAATTTCAAAGCACTTAATTAAGCCCATGTGAATATTACAACAATTTAGGTGATTACATGTCATATTTATTTTATTTTAAATGACTATAAGTTAGATTTCATATTAGAACTCAAACTAAACGCTTTTCATTCTTCACAACAACACATAATAACATTGTACATTTGCAACAATTGGTTATTAGACACACATAAGCACATGCATCAACAAATCCCAAAGCATTTAATTGAGCACATGTGAGTATTAAAACTATTGAGGTGACTACCAATAAGATTTCCTTTATTTTAGGTGATTGCAAATTAACTTTCACATCAAAATTCAAATTGAATGATTTTCATTTTTCATGGCAACACATAGTAGCATTGTACATGTCTCTAAAACAAACATTTCTACTAGAATCATGTAAATGGTTATTTCAAACAATCACATAATTCACTAGGTAATTTAATTATTATTCTTAAAATGGATAAAATTGAGGTCCCAAAATAGAAGATGTGAATTAGTGGAAAATGTTACCAAAATGTTAATGTGGCTTTCCACTTAAAATTAATGAAACTTTTCACTAATATATGAAATTTTCATGTGATAACATAGGCCACATTTAATAAATTGATTGACCACTTATGAATTGCCATGTGGCAATCAAGTCCTAGTCAAAATAACGTTAAGTGACCTAGCCTAAGAAACCTAATGTAATAAATTTAACCTAGGAGGCCTAGCCTAGGTGTTTTAAGCTAAAAACAAAGCTAGGTATGCCTACCCAGGTAACTTAGTCCATAAATGCATGGTTGCAAGTGTGAAAACTTAAACACCTCACCAACACTTTTAGGGTTCAAGTTCTTAACCATTGTATCACATTTTTTTTTTCATAACAAAACTTCCCATCACAAAAATATGAACAAGAGTTTAATCAAATTTAAGTAGAAAAACTTTAATTAGGGTACTTTGTGTACCTTAATTAAACTAAATTTAGCATAACTTATTTTAGGTTTACCTACTATGTCCTAGGCTTACCTAAGTTAAGCATACATAGGTTACCTAAGGTTAGCTAGGATAACCAAGGTTAATAGAGGCTAACCAAGGTTGGGTTAACTTAATTTAGATTAATCAAAGTTAACCTAGGTTGACCTAGGCTATCATAAGTTAACTTAGGTTGACCTAGGCTATCATAAGTTAACCTAGGTTAACCTTGGTTATTGTAAGTTAACCAAGGTTAACCATGGTTAAATTTAAACTAAACTTATGCTAATTAAAAGGCTAAACCCAAACTAAATTTAAATTAACTAGGGAAAAAACTAAATTAATTATGGTTAAACTTGTTATTTAGGTTAAACCTAAACAAATTGAAATTAAACCTAGTCTAACTAGGTGAAACCATGGCTAAACCTAGGCTAACTAGAAGGTTTAACCAAGGTTAAACCTAATTTGACCAAGGTTAAACCTATTTTAATTTTAGTTTAACCTAAATTGACCTTGGTTAAACCTAACCCTAATATCAATGAAACCTAGGCTAAATCATTGTTAAATTAGACTAACTTTTGCTAAAAGTTAACCTTGGCTAAACCTTGGTTAAACTAAGCTAATTTTTGCTAAAGGTTAACTTTGGCTAAATTGAGTTAAAGTTGATAAATGTTAACCTTGGTTAAACTTTGGTTAAAATATGTAAACCTTTGTTAAACTGTGGTTAAATTAGGCTAAAGTAATTTAAACCAACCTTGGTTAAACAAGACTAAACCTTGGCTAAATTAAACTAACTTTAAGTTCACCTTGGTTAAGCCTAGATTAAATTTAAGTTAACAACCTTAGTTAATTTTTCCTAAATGTTGACAAAACCTTGGCTAAACCTTAATTAAATTTACGCTTAAGTTAAATTAAATTAAAACTTGGTTAAACGAAGCTAAATGTAAGTTAGATTATTAGGTTAAACCTTGGTTAAAATAAAGTAAACCTAGTTTAACCAAGGTTTAAACTAGGTTAAACCTAGGCTAAATCAAGATTAACCAAGGTTAAACCTAGGTTAATTCAATTGAATTTAAAGCAAACCTAAGTTAACTTCAGTTAAACCTAGGGTGAGCCTAAACAAACCTTTCTAAACTTAGGATAAATTTAAGCTAACTAAGGTTAAACTTAAGTTAAATTTAAACTAACAAATACTAAACTTAAGTTAAACCTAGGTCAACCAACATTCAACCTAGGTTAGTTAATACATTATGGATGATATTAATATGGATTTGAAAAATAACTTGTCATTCTATGTATTGGTTCTAGCTTGTGTTTTAGCTTTATAAATAATGTTTGTTTTGAACCCTTTGTCATTGAATCCAAAATTATTGAGGTGTTATTCAATCTCATTTCAAATTGATTATTGATTATTGATAACTAAATAAATAATTCAATTAAAAAAATCTCACATCACATGTGAAAATTGTGTCATGAAACAAAATTAAAATTGTGACATTTAAGGTCTTGTCACAATATGGAAAATAAGATGATTTGCAACTAGCCTTGCAATTAGCCTTACAATTAGGTTTTTGAGTTGTAATGACCATTTGCAACTTCATTGTAATTCAACATATTTTTTATGGCATGCGTGTTATTAGATGAATTGATTGAGTTGTAATGGATGCAACTCATTATATGTGGAATTGTATACGTATGCAATTTGTGCAACTTAGTTGTAATTGTGCATGAACAATTATTGGGTAAATTCCAATGCAACCAATTTGCAACAACTATTGTAATGTCATCTTAACATTGTTTTTATCCATCCATTAAGGATGATGTAATGATGTTGATAGTGGAAAAGATGTGGAAAAAACCACTAAAACATTTTTGTGGTTTGACGATAAGAGGTTTTGTCAATTTTTTTAATTATTGGTTGCTTGGGAATGGGTGCACATATGTAAGGATCTTGTAGTAAACAAATAGTTGCATTTGGAGCACATAATACTTCAATATGTTTTAAATGCATTATATTGGTAACAAAAACAACTTGTTATGCATGAATGGGTACACATATGTAATGATGTTGATAGTTTACAAGTTGCATTTGGAATACACATACATAGTTCAATGGGTGAAAAATGCACCACATTTGTAACAAGAACTATTTGTTATGTGTGACTATGTATACATATGTAATGATGTTGAACAAGAGGTGGAAAAAATTCCTAGAACATTTTTGTGGGCTAGGAATGAGAGCTTTAATTATCTTTTTGAATAAAAAAATTAAGATTATAATTTTCATGCTAGTAATCACATAATGAACATTGCAACACTATTAATTTGCCTCTTGCCATTAGTACAAAATTTTACTATTTGTTTTAAAACATTTTTAATTGATCAAATTTTAATAAATTTGAACATTAGTTGCATGGGGTAGCAATATAAAAGGTTAAAATTTCTTGTTGCGATAGTATAATCAAAACTACAAGGAGTCATAGGATCATATGCATAAGATTGCAAATCAACAAAATAAAAAAGTTGCAAATCAATACATTGATTATTAATCACAACCAAGTTTGACAATATAGGTAAACATGTCGAAGTAGAAGCAAAAATAGATTACATCAATAAAACAACAAATAGAAGAAGACTATTGACAAAACAAGGATGATGAATGCTCCAATGTAAAACAAAACACATCAAAGCAAAAGAATAAGCAAAAACACAACCAAATATTGAAAGTTTGACAAAACAACAAACAAATGTTAAGAGCTTGACAAAACAAACAACACAAAAAAAAAGTTCACATGTGAAAAGAAAAAGCAAAGCTCTCAAGGCTATCATGAAACCTCACAAGAAGGGGGAAAAAAAGACATTGAAAGACTTATTAAAAACAATTAAGTTAAGGTGAAAATAAGAAAGAAAAAAAAACTTGAAAAAAAATTGCTTCATTTATTTGTGTAGGTGAAAGGTCTAAATGTAGACCCTTTTCCTATACTGAAAATTTGAAACATTTAAAACTAATACAAAATTTCAAATACAAATGCCATTAAAAAACATTGGTTATATTTGTGAAATATAAGGTTTAAAATGCTACGATTATTGAATTCCTTCATGTGGACATGTCTTTTATGTCCTAGTATTTGTTAGGAAGTCTTGTGCATGTTGGTTATTGCATATTGATAAAATCATAGTGTAATCTGAAGTTTTTTGGTGTCTGAGATTTGTTGTTGCTTAATACTAGCAGCCTTTTTTTTGTAAATTTAGCAAGTTGGCTAATTATTATTTTTCACACTGGCTAAAAATTACCTTTTTTTCAATTTTGAATTGCCAAATTTTTACATATATATATATAGGGCCAGATTTCTCTATTGAAGCCTGTAGCCAAAAATGTGAAGGAATCTTAAACCATTTTACATTCATATCCTGTTTATAGCCAAATTTGACGAAATTATATTATGGATGGTTGCCAGTTCAGCTACATCACAAATATGAAATCAAAACCCGGCTTGATAGGTGTCTTCTAGGGGTATGTTTCCATGCCTTCTGTTCACCCACTTTCCAACCACAATTAATTTCATCAAATTATGGCAAAAGGGTTTTCATGTTCACCTCACTATTTCTCAACCCACTGTGAAAAAGTCCACACCTGGCAGATGCAGGTGTAGAGAGTTCATATGACCCAACCACATCAAATTGTTTTTTCACTTGCACAAGTAAGGTAGCTGACATTTGTTGGTTTGGTGGGTACCTCCAGATCTTGAGGATGGGGGTGTCACCAGCCAGAACATGAGAAATCCACTATATTAGTGGGTCATTGTCTTAACATTCTACATAAAAACCCCAACTATTTGAGTGGGAGGTTGTACAAATTAACGGGTGAGTGGCAGATCATGGAAATGAACCATTTTAAACTGCTAGCCTTTGTGTTATTCTGTAGTTCTAGATCTTGTTGGCTAACTGGTGCTGATTTGCTTGCTTGTTTTAGGAGGTCCAATGCACAGATGCATTTTTGTTTTTTCCACATGGGTTTTTGATTGGGGGTTTTGTCTTCTCTTCCCCTCCCCCTCTCCTAGTTCCAGGTCTTGTTGGCTATCTAGTGCTGATATTTTTTTTTTTTTGTTTTGGGAGGTTCAATCCACAGATGCAATTTATGTATTTATTTACTTATTTATTTTTCCCTCCTCATGGGTTTTTTTTATTGGGGGTTTTGTGTTCTGTCCCCCCTCCCCGCCATTCTCAAAGCCTGTATCACATTGGGGTTGAAGAAGGACATGAGTCCATCAGCAGAAATTGTTGATCAGACCAACTGGATTCACCATGAATTCTGCAGCTACAATTTCATCAAAGTCCTAGACTGCAAAAACATCTGACTTACAAGGCCTTTATGTGTATCGGTGGGGGAGGGGAGAGACCATGATGATCATGACAGCAACTGTATAAACCAACAAGTACCATGCTTGGTCGCACTGACATTCTTTTGTCTGTACAAACTCAAGTTAGATCCCCATGTTCGAGCAATATATAACCTTGGAGACGCTAGGTCAGTCTAGGAGGACCAGATGCAATGACTTCATGCTTGTTGGAGGAGCAGATACAGTTCTTCTCTCCTAAATGAACTATCAGAGCCACGGCAACACCCTCCAATACCTTTGGTTCCTGGAAATGGGGATGAACATAGATCAACTGTACAACAGTAAATAATCGTACTTACCCCGTTTGCACACACTCTCAAGCTGGCTGAAGAGGATTCCAATTGTACACCAAGCTTATGTACAACTCTGCTCTTCACGAATAAAAAAGTACGTGATCTATCAACCAGGAGGCTTACCGAACCTGACAACAAATTGATTCAATTGACTGAACTTCTGTAAAATTTGCCCAGTGTGTCCCAATCTTTACTACATGAAAATACCATGCTACTATTAGCTTATGAACTTTGTTCATAACCTCAAAAGTGGAAAAGGAGAAATGAATTTTGGCTTCTCTTGTAAGAGGACTGGCAAGTTCCTACAGTGTTAATCATTTTTAGATCTTGTGCGTGACCATGTTTGCTACTTGACGCTTTGTGATTGAGCTTCAGTGGTAGCAAATATGTATTTGTCAACTTGATTAACGAAATCAATTTGCATGTAAGAAGTTGTGATTTTTTTTGGTAATGTTTGAGTGAAATGTGAAATTGTGAATGAGATTTTATTGTGAACATTGGTGTTTAGAGGTCCAAATTCTGGTAAAATTGAAGATTGCCTAGTTCTTTTTTGGGTGTGAAATGTCATGCAAGGGTTCGAACTCCCACCCAATCACCTATTCACTATAGGCATATGACTAAGCTTCAAGATTCAAATTGGTGATAGAATTTAGAATTTAGTAATTGATAACAAATATCACTAAAAAAAAAACAAGCAACATGCAAAACAAGATCTACGAAACAAGCCAAGATTATTGAAATAAAAAGAAATTGCAAGTATACAAACGTGTTTAAAGGAATTGTGGCTAACAACTATGTACAAAGACTATTATCCAACCTTTTGTTCCACTCTACTCACCTATACTTACAAGTAGATATGAATTTTGCATAGGTAGCAACATTTACAAGTATGTGAAAGTTGGTATAGTCATTGTAGTTTAATAGCTTAAAAATGCTATAGAAAAGCAATAACACATGCATGCATGCATGCATGGGATGGCAACTTTTAGCATTATCTACATAACATCCACAAGTTTTGCAAACTTCATTCCAGGTGGCTTTTCATATTTTTCAATCTCTAATGCAATGAATTGAACTAAGATAATATTTGGAACACCAAGTGGGTTGTCAATTTGTTTCCTCAACTTTGATTTAAGGAAAAACACAATGTATTAGAGTAGCATTCATCTTCAACAAAACCCAAAATTTAGATAGTGACAAGCTCTGCTAACTTTATGTACTTAAGAATTTTGTGGTAGAAGATTTGCAATGCTATCAAGGTGCACCAAAGTTTGTCAATGGATTCATGAAAAGATGTTGAACATTAATTAGACTTGGGTGAGCCATGGGAACCCTTGTATAGTTTTGAACATAGTCAAATTCATTATGGATTATTGCAAGTCCAAGGCACTACTTGACAACAAAAGAACCACCCAACACTAAAGTGCACCCACCTTCCTTGAATACATAGTAGGCTTCTTTCAAGATATTCAAATGTACGGTAAAAGTAGAATCAAGGTCCCCTTGAAGCCAATATTGCGAATAAATTGTTCTAATTGTATTCATTAATGGATGGGTTTGAAATCTTGACTCTAGTTTTACATTTAGTTAGTTATTGATTTACAAAACTACTTTCATTGATCACATAACATCTTCACACTTTTCCCTTGTCGCAATTGAAACCTTTCAATGAACAACATATATACAAGTGATGCCCATACAATTTCCACTTTCAATTCAAAACATAAAGAATCACATAGGTTAATGGGAGAGACATGTTGTTATTCCATGATGATGGACTCATAATTTGTTGCATACAAAATTGTAAACTACTTTAAATACATAAGGTAGTGATCACATAGATGTGCATAACATGCATTTTAACATGGCAAATCTTCACTATAACCACATAATTGGGTGCAACCACAATGAAAGGAGCCACTGGCAACAAGGTTGGAGTCCTTACCAAAGGTTACAATATAGATGTGGCTTTCATGTATTAGTTTATTAAATATGAATATATATATAGCCTTTTAAAATGGGCTTGTTTACAATTGGAGTTCCAAAAAAGAATGTCTAACTTTCAAGATTGCAAAGCCCAACTTTGAATTTTTTATTCTATTTAGATGATAACAATTATGGTAGATTGTTGTATGCCAATAGATAAAATGATTTCTTGTTAAATTAATAAAAATATCTAATAGTAGTTTGGATACTATGGAAATGTTCTTTTGAGTTGCAAGGGAAAGGATTCTTTTTTAAAAACAACTTGGCTAGTCGTTTATATTCACTAGGCTTATAATTTCAAATTATAGGTGTGGGTTGCACGTGTAGGAAGTAATCATGCAAAAAAAAATTTAATTGTTCATAAAAGTTCATTTTGCCATTTTCTACCTTTTTTTTATAAACCAAAATATTGATGGAAAATTATGTACACATGTGAAAAATCATTTCCACCACATGAATTATCTTATTTTGGACTAATTAATCAATTTTTCTGGTTCAAATTTCTTTCACGTAATGTTATTTGTAAAAAATAATTGTAAAAAAGTCATGGAATCATTATTATTATTTTTTGAATCCCAATTATGAATGAGCCCAAATTTAGTTTTTTGGACTAGATATTGATATTGAAACCAAATATTACTATAATGATATTAAAAATAGTTTTTTTTTGCATCAAACTTGACATTATAATCAAATTTATAACTTTTTTTAACCATGATCACAAATTTTGAACTATATTATAATCATTAAAGGTGTTTAAAATCAAAATCAGGATTATTTTGATTTGCACATGTACTTAAAAGGATTCAATGCATGTGCACATAAAAACATCAACACATGTGGATCTTCTTATATTGAAGTATGTTAAAACCCATAATAAATTTGAAAAAAATTGGTGAATATTTGAATAACAAAAATCATAGTCAATTTTAAAGGTGTTTGAAAGCACAATGTCAACAAGTGTTTTGTGCATGATTAAGAATTATAATAACATAATGAAATGATTTCAAATTCATGGGATTCTAGTTTCACGATTAAACAAACATAATTTTAAAGGATGGATAATTATTTTATTAACTACAATAATGGTTCTTTTCAAAGTAAAGTAGGTATAATTTCATGACAATTAACAAGTGTTTTTAGCTCTTTTTACTGTGACTACAACTAATTGCAAAAACACATCTTTTAATTGAAAAAACTTGACGAAGAAGTGGACTACTGTAAACAATGACATAATGGTTACTAACCTTAGCAAAAGTTCCACATCAAATAATAATTGTAGAGTTTTGTTAATGGCTTGAAAATTGAAATGCATATCCAAGTTCACCTTCATAAGCAATGTTTGATATTATTCGAGTACCTTATTTGTGGGTGACAACATTGATATCCACCTAGATTTTATTTTTCATAGTAACTTATTGTTTTCTATTTCCATAATCTCAACAAATTTGAGCTTTAAATAACATTTTAGACTTTTACAAAAAAAATGGTGTAAACATTATAGAACATTTTTTAAACAAGATACCAACTTTTTGTTTGAAAATGTTTGTACCACAAAATTGGTTCAATGGGGCCATGTAAGGGATATGAAACAAAAAAGGGGGTGTAGTGTTTTTGCATTGGGAATTTAACACCTTCATAAGTTCCTTGGAAAATGTTAACACCATCAATACTAAAATATACTAATCAACTTTAGTTGAGTTTGTTTTTGAATAATCAAGAAAAAATTTATGACAACTATAATAAGGTTATCAACACAACAAGGGTCCAACCACACTATTAGGAGCCACACGTGCCCCCTTAAACCATTGCTTTATTCTTAGAATATTTTTTATAAAAAAATTAATACGTATTTCCAAAAAAAATAAAAATAAAATCTTAATACTATTATGTTAAGTTGTATATTTAAAAAATTTCAAATTGTGTTTTTAGTGTCAAAATTATTTTAAAACTATTATTATGTAGCTTTTAAACAATGGTTACAAGAGATTAAAAGTTTTTATGCGTATTTTTCAATCATTAGATTGATTCCAAATTTTTATGACATGTACATAATGTATTCACAATAACATTTTATTAAAAATTATTTTATTTTATTTATTTATTATTATTATTATCATTACAATCCAAAGTTCAAAAAATTAATTAGTGGTTATGACTACTTTTGGTACATGTTAGTATGACTGCACCCACATCCATTCACATACATGGTGGATAGTTAACAAAATATGAAGACAAAAAAGGGGTAATAGGAACTGTTGATGCTTCTTAAGTTGGCTATAACTAATCTAGATTAGATGATGTGGTAGCACATGGTCTATCAAAAATTTCTTAAGATAGTGCAAAATAATTGTGTTTAGATAATGTTACATTTTTTTCAAGCATAAAAAACACTAGTTACATGTTTAAAAATGAGATGAAAGGCATTTTATATTCATTGGTAACTTTCAAAGTTATCCAAATATTAAATTAATATGTTCAAAAGGGCATTGTACAAATACCCGCACATTTTTAACAATATTTTAGTTTGTGATACATCTAAATATGTCAAGAAAAGACTGGTTACACCTAAAATGGTTCCAATTGGTTCATTTTGACCTAGGAAATCAACACTAGGTTTGCACAACATGAACGTGGATAGAAACCCAACTTTGGTTTTCTATGCTAGTCACCTCATCACATGTTAATGACAAAAAATGAAAATATTTGTTTTTTTGGTTACATATATAAGAAATATCATGTTGTGAAAAAACTTGAATATTTTTCAACTACTATCATGATTCCTTGATATTTTATAGGGGTAATTTTCAATTGTAAGAAAAATTTAGAAAGCCCTTTCAAATTTATGTAATCATGATTAATCATGAATTTGCCATTGACGAAAATAATAATAAAAGGTGGCAAATTGCATAAATTTTCCTCTTTGTATCACTTAGAATTCCCTTTTTCATTTTTTCTAACATTAAAGAATGATGAGTTTTTTTTAGTGCATGAAACATCATTGGACTTGCATGCACACATCAAGAATCCATCATCCATTCTCCATTTGCACTAGGATGCTTGTCCAATGCAACATGTTTATTAATAAAATCCCATTTTGGGACAAACAACTTCTCCTTTTTCTCAAACACACTTTGTAATATATGGATGCAAAGTTACCTTGCCAATCAAACATAAGGTTCAACCTAATGCTTTTTCATGGACTATCAAAAACACATATTGACATCAAAAACACATTTCTTATGTTTCTTTGGGTGGATTTGATTCGAAGATGGATTATCAACAAACTCATTATCCTTATCTTTTCAACATAGGCCTTTATTGTTGCACCTAAATCCAACAAGTTGATACATTTTTCTCTTGCTACACTAACCTCAGCATATAGATGCATCAAGAAATAATGGCTAAGGATTGGGATGAGATGATTACAAAATGGTTTGACCAAGAAAAAATTAGAATCTAAAATTTGGTAGCACTATTTTATAACATTTGAAAGCCATTTTGAGATGATTCAAATTGTCCTATGAATTGTAATAAAACCCAAAACTTGAAATCTTAATAAAGAAACACACAAAAATTTATGACTTAGTATTTTCAAAACCAAAATGTACCTTTTTACACACATAGAATGTTAAATTAGAATATATAAAGACAATGAGGAATAGTGGTTTTTTTTTGTGAATTTTGTAATGTATCAAAATGATGACTCATAAGAAGATTTAACCAAATTTGATTATAATTACATGAGGTTTGTGTAGTAAGAAATCTCAATAATAAGAAAATGATAGACATTTGTGAGTAATTTCATAATGTAATAAAAAGTGTTCATATGCAAAGACTAATTGTTGCATTCAAATAGGGAAGTGCATGAGGGATAAAGAAACATCCCTTTGAGGTGAAAGTTTGATAGTACGTGCCATCTTTGATAGTAAATAACTAGCCTTTTTTCAATGTATTTTTGGGCCTCCCACCCAATGGAAGATTTCAATGTAACTTTTGAAACTTGAAAAACCCTAGCTAAATTGTCATTGCACCTTTCAAATATGGAAAGTTTATTTGTTTCATTTCTTTTTTAATAATAATAATATATATTTTTTGGGTACACTCTCTCAATCATGAAACATACTTGCCCCTTAAAGTCACTATTGACATCTTTTTTTAAAATCTATATTTATAGTGTTTGAATATTATTATTTAAATTTTTATATTAAAAAATTTCCCAAAATAGGTAGGCATGTATTAAAATTTTCCAATTTAAATAATTAAATATGAGTCCTTTTACATTGTAAAAACAATGTTTACAACTACTTCAATACCTGTTTGCAAAAATGCACCCTTTTCATTTTCTTTTCTTTCTTTTTATTTTCATTCTATATTTCAAAATGAAACATATTAAGCCCTAATTCTATATGACAACACATTTCAACACAAAAAAATTCAAAAAATTGCAAAATTTTATTCCCAACAACATTCATATAATCAATACAACATGAAAATGACAAAGCCATGTTAACAATTCAATTCATCATGGAAACACCAATGGCATCAACAATTCAATCTAAATTGAATGCCATGGTGCAACAATTGGGTTCAACTCCAATTTCCTTGTCATGTTTATGTATTTCAAAATCAATTAAAGATGACAAAGTTTAAATCATTGTAAGGTACATATTTATGAACTAATGCACAAGTAACAAAGCTCAAATTAATTTGTATATGTGAATCAAACAAAATATGAAGATCTAAAACAACCCTATACATCATCACCAAAACTCACATGTTTTGTCCACTACATCTATCACCAAACCAAGAATTGTCTTTGGATCATCCACTAGAAAATTGATAGTTATAAGGCAATTTTGTATATGGTTGAACATATGACCAAAAGTTGTGTTTACATTGAGAACCTCAATCTAGTGCCTACCAACCATGAATAGCTTCTAAGTAATGATTGTGCTTAGAAGGTTCAACATCAAACATTTCATTTCACAAGTTGTCATCACCATTATTAGCAAATGATTTACTTGTTTTTTAAGCCTATAAAATCAACTTCTCTTGAACAACACCAAAACCATGAATAATAAAAGGTCTGTTTGGACCAAGAACACCAGTGGAAACAAGAAAAGGTATCTTTGGACCAAGAACACAAGTAGTAGCAATAGGTGTTTCTTGGGTTAAAACACCATTAATAACCAAGTCTTTAAGAAAAAATAATAGTCATTAACGATTATTACATGAAAACCATTAGTAACACCACCTCATTCATTGGCAAGAACAATCAAATTAGTACAAGCCACATCAATATGATTTTCAACATGAACCTTTTACACAAGATAAAAGAACAACAAAAAACTAGAAATATTATCAGCAACAATTCTTACATGTATAGAAACACCATCAATGGCCGCGACTGATCTCTCCTAGGTGGGAACAATTGAATCAACAAAAGCCAAATCAATGATTTCATTATCCTTCAACATGAATGTCTTGCACGAAACAATTAGAAAAGAAGAGCAAACAAAAAACAAAAGCCTAAAAGCAAAAATCAAGAAACAACAAATTGATCTTTTCAAATGCCTCTTTCTCTTCACTAAAAGTTTCATTGTATCAAAGAAGACAAGTACCTTTCAACTCATTGTTGATAATATTGTACAAAGTTGTGGACATCTTTGAAATGTTTTATCAAATTGAATATGTTTGCAAACATAAAAAAACAAAACATGAAACATGAACACCACAAATGAAAGAACAAAGTGAAAAACAATAATAAATCAAATAAACCAGAAAACCAAAACTCGAAACAAAACACACACACAAGAAAAAAAGATTTGACTTCCCATTATATCAATCTTGATGACCCATAACCTCCATACCATACTTTCATGGAACAAGAGCTTCTTCCATCCAACTAATGTCAACATTGCTACTTGTTTTGTTTGATAAAACTTTTTCTTTCATTGTAGGAAAATTAGAAATAAAATTATCAACACTCGAGCATAGTTTGCTGCAACCAAGGGCAGAGATAAGAAAATATTATGTCATCAATTTTCTTTCACTCAAATCCAAAAGGATTTAAAAGTACTCTTATCCTATATGAAAACTTCCACATTGCCATTTTCAATTTTTGTCGTAAACTCTTAGAACAAACTTTCATCACTAAACATCATGAAATCTCTAACTAATAGGCTATGACGAGTAAGCATGCCTTTGCTCAAAAAGAACACACCCCCCCCCCCCCAAAATATGGTTCTTCTTTTTTTCCCCGAACTCGGGGTTGATTTTTGGGTCCGGTTTTTTTAATTTTTGGGGCGGTTTGGGTTTTGGTTCTAGAGCCACCAT
>Ga0116231_10003267_pt1 | contig 33800 bp, 25 predicted proteins | sample S1TSphgellanicum_2_FD_89695 | JGI IMG/M metagenome (GOLD analysis project Ga0116231, IMG submission 89695) | Host-associated microbial communities from peat moss isolated from Minnesota, USA - S1T2_Fd - Sphagnum magellanicum MG | ecosystem: Host-associated > Plants > Peat moss > Unclassified... | reverse complement strand
TTTCCTTTAGTTTTTCTTTTCCCTTTCTGTCTTTCTTTGTTTCTTTGTCTTGTCATTGTTGTTGTGGTCTGTTGCTAGCCAGTAGTATGGCTGAGTCTTCCCGGTGCTTCCAGAATTGCAGCAGAAACTCAGTTCATAGGTTGGTGCTCATCATCAGCCTTTACCCACTGTAGGGAGCTGATGAAGTCAGTGGGGAAGTTGTGGTAGTTAAGTCACTATCATACATACTACTGTTGATGGTCCCTGAACAGGTGTGAGACTGGCACTTTTGTTCATTCTGGTGTGTGTTTTTTGTTTTTTTGTTTGTTTTCTGTCTTCCCTTGTTCAGTTCTTGTTTGGTTCTTGTTTGGTTCTTTCTGTGGCTTCCTGAGGAAGAGTTAACCTTGCTGTTTCTTCTTCATTGTGAGAATGGAGATTTCTTTATTCTTATGAAAGATATTTCTATTGGAATGAACCAAAGCATTGCTTATCAGACCAAGATTTACTTTGGTATTTGTTCCTTTGGAATCTCCTAAGTGAGTCACTAGAAGGGAGTGTTTTACAATTTTGGGTTCAGTTGTGATCCAGATTGGGAACTTCTCAATACCCACTTTCTTCTCAAAAGATTATGCTCTCATATGAACTCCAGATGCCAACTGCTGGGAGCTGGGAGCTGATTCAGTCAGTCAAAGGGGATGTTATGGTAGCTGGTCACTACCATACATGTTGCTCTATTAAAGGTCACTGAAAATGCAGGCTATAAGTTCCATCGTTATTCAAAGAAACATAAAATTGCACTTGAGTTTCTTCTTTTTTCACTTGTAGCTCGTCTTTTTCCAGTTCTGCTGATATGTTGATGTTAGATCTGAGAATCTCTATAACCTTATTATCAAATCATTGCACAATAATTCTATTTACATTATATTGTAAGTAAGGAGAAGTTCTCACTGTACTTTTTAATGAAGGTGTTCTTTACCTGAAGTTGAAATCAACTCTGCCAATTTATGAGCTCACACAATTTTTCATTTTACAACAGGAATTTGTAGGACAATTGGAGATCTGGGAATCTCAATGTGAGAGTGAGCTCTACTTCATGATGATCAGTCTTCCTATAATGAAGAATATAGATACAAGTTCCATGCACAATATCATTGTAACAGTGTTTTCCTTCTTGGGGTGCTGGGTCTTAAGGTGCAACAAGGCCTCAATTTTCACCAGAGCCTTTTGATGTTGGTTGGTTGCTGCATGCAAATATAATACTTCCTAATGGGAAGACTGAAGTTGCTTCAACATCAGGACCTTTAGATGCAGGTAAAAGACTTTGACACTTTTTGGAGTCTCAGAAAAAAATCACCTTTACAGTGGTTTAGGGTTTAGGCCCTGTGGACTATTTTACATGAACACTTTAATACTAGATTTTTAACTTGACAAAAGGTGTCAATGATATTCTTGCATGTCAATTTTTATGCAGCATGGATGGCAGGTTCATGATTTTGGGTTTACAAAAAGTATGAAAACCCAACCATGGAACTCAACAGCATTTTGCAACTTTTTCACTGGCAAAAGTCAGGGATTAAATGAATATTCTGAACAGGAGTCTAAAGCAGACAACATCTTAAACCTGAAGTCAATGTACATTGATGGAACTTGATGGATTTCTAATGTTCCAGGAGACTCTGAATTTAATTATAAACAGTTGCAGAAAAGAGTCAAAAAATTCAGACCTTGTTTTCTTCCTTTTGTGATTCTGTAGAATGAAATGTATCAACAAACAGCCAGCACCATTTTTTTTCTAATCATTTTGTGGTGACCGAATTGTAGCTCCGGGGCTTGGTAATTATGTGGAGGGTCTCTTCAAGAAAGGCGGCGCCGATTTTAATGTGAGAGAGACTTCACACAAATCTGGTGCAGAGCAATATTTTCTGGAGATCAGTTTGCAGCTTCAGGCAGGCATTTTTAAGTTTTTGGATGTATTAATTTCTGATCCATACTATGCATATTCCTGTACAGGTGAGATTAGTACAACAGAATGGGGAGATTCTTGAAAAGCCTTCACGTCATGTGCTTCTTGTGGATAGTACCCGTATTAAACTTTCCAAAAACCGCTCCACCAAGGTCAAAGAAGAGTACTCCTCTATTGTTCAGGTTCTCTCATCAATCACTACTGCAATTGACCTAACAACATCCACCCCATATTGAGAGTCTTTTTGTTGCTTCAAGAAAATGCAACAGAACCTCAGGACATGTGATTCTGCACAATGGTTTGTTTAGGGTTTAGGGTTTACCTTGATTGAATCAATCATCTGTTGCAGATTAATTATTTGGGGTTTGTTTTTGCAGTTGTGTGGAGCAAGAGGTGGGGGTCAAGCAGCTGCACGTGCTTTGTATTGGGTGCCAAACAAAGGTCTAAGCTTAATGCTTGTCTTGGAATCTGAAAGAGAACGAAATGCTGCCATCATGCTGGCACGAAGATTTGCTTGTGATCAAAATGTAAGTTGCCACCCTAAATTTAGAAAAATAGTTTGCAACTTGGAAAAATGTTTGAGACTTTGGATGAAATCTCAAGTTTACATGATTCTTGCTCTTGGGCTCATGATCATAAGTAACACTCAATGTCCTCTCCCAAATCGGGTTCACTCGTCAATGTCCTCCATAACATTACTGTCATGTCAATGCAGGTGACACTTTTGGGACCAGATGATGAGTTGTCAATGGGTAAGAACACCGCAAGTGCTGCTTGATGAAAATGGTGGAAGTGGTTGTTCCATCAATCAATCAATCAAAGCAAAAGGGCAAAAAATTCCATGATTTTATAAATCCATGCTTTCATTTTCAAATAGAAATTGTTGTTGGTCCATAGCAAAGTATTGATCCCATTTTTTAGCAAATTTTATGCTTTGTGTATCTAAAGTGTTGTCTAAAGCAAATTTCGCACAAAAGAGCTTTGTTAAGCTTTGATTCATAGGTGCTCTTTGGGTGTTTTTCCAGATTTGAAATTTGTGAAACCTGTTACCCAAAATAATGCTGCCAATTAATCTCATCAGTGTACTTCTAAAGATTTGAGCCGGGCGGAAAGTTCTCTCTCTCTCTCTCTCTCTCTCTCTCTCTCTCTCTCTCTCTCTCGCTCTCTCTCTTTCTCTCTCACAAAGTTGTGTAGACCTTTTTCTTAGAGAGAAACACATACAATCCTGGTTCGAGGGGACATGAGTTGATCTCAGTAGTCTTGAGAGCCTTGTTCAATTGGGAGCTGTGTTCAATTTCCCCCTTAATTGTAATTAGACGATTTTCCTGGTTGATGTCCAGGACAAAGTGATAAATGGTTTTGTTTCTGTTTTTCAGGGGTTGGGTGTTGGTATGAGTCCTCTGTTTTTTGCAGTAACTTTTGTGTTTCTTTTGATAGTTGGAAGGACCAAATCTCAAAAGAAATAAAACCAATACTGTTCAAAAAAAGGAATCAAAAGTATAGTTTATTTATTGTTCATGGATATCATTGGTTATGCCCCTGTGATTGGTTATGTATTCATACCTAAGATGGTTGGCTTCATCTTCTTGTGTGTTCCCATTTGTTTTCTATGCAGTGTGATAGTCTTGTTCTTATGTTCATTGGTTAATTGTATTTCAAGCATGAATTGAAGTTCCTATCTATAATTGATTTGCATACGTGATCCAATGAGGAATGATCTTTGTGTGTTATTCATGTGGAAAGCTTACAAGAAACAATACCCATAACAATTTGAAGTGTCAACCCAAATATAAATCTGATACCAATTGTGATCTACGCCATACTTTGGTCCTACATATTTTGTGCATTTGTTAGGATTGTGATAACTTGGTTTTCTAAATGGGTTGCATAACAAATTAGCCCTCAAATCTGTCAATGTAGTAAAGTTATCCATAAAGTCCTCCCTAGTCCCATACCTTATAACTGTCCCACCCAATTCCGTCCCTATTTTTGGTTATCCATAAAGTCCCCATATTTGGGGATGAAATCACAAAAGTAACTATTGGTGATGATATTAAGGGGTGAAATAAGATTTGAAACTTTTTTTTTGTCAATTTTATTTTTTGAGAGACTTATTTGGAACTTTTTTGGTAGGGGGGAGAACACTTGAGAGATTTCTTTGAAATTCTTTACACTATTTCTTAAAAGAATCGGGAACAGACAAAATATCCCTTTATAATTTTGAGGTCACCATTTTGCAAAAAATTGCCACAAAAGAAATCATTGTAGTTCCAAACCCATTCAAAATTAAATATTTTATTTTCCAAATTCCAACAATCTCGTGATTTTTTAGCACCTAGTCCTGCTAAAGACCTGGGTTCGAATTCTCACTGCTGTTGCTACTGAGAGAGAGAGAGAGAGAGAGAGAGAGGGGAAGAAAAAAAATAGAGAAGAATAAATTCTTGCAGCAACATTTTTGGGATCAATCACCCACTGATATTTGTGCACTTCTTGGTGCTTTGTGGCCACCATAGACTAGATCCACCTCCTTCCACTTGAATCATTAAGTAGATGGATTCAGGAGAACCACACAGGATTTTGAACTAACACAAGAAGAATCTGCATTATTAATCCATAAGCATCCCACAAAAAAAAATACAATGTAGGGAGAGATTTTTTGATTATACCAACTAGTAGATGTCGAAAAAAAAAATTGGAATATCTAGGTATCTTTCATTAGCAAACACACAATCACGTTACCATCAGCACCATCGTTATTGTGGTGATGGTGCATAATCAATCACCTTGAAACTCAAATTTTATTAAGACCTTCATTATTGTGCAATCACTTTATAGTTTATTGTTGTTGTTTCAATCACATATTTGTCAAGAGTGTTAGTTTAATTATCTAGTTAAGTCTTAATTATTTTAGTGTACTTAATTGTGTTTTAATTTGGAATTAGTTCAAATGTGAACATGGTTCAAATTATTTTGGTTTTGGGATATAATTCAAGTTGTGCGTTCTTAAATGATTTTTGATGACTTAAGGTTTCATAACACAAAATGTTTGTATTGTTTATTTTTTGGTTTTTAAACACGTTTTGTTTGTGCACTTTGTTGTGTGTATTTCATAATTCTACCTCTTGCATTGCTAGTACTTGACTATTTACACAACATCTTCTTCCTTCGTCAAAACTTGACCAAATCCAATTTTCCTATTCTCATCAAAAACATGTAAAGTTATTTAAAAACACACCATAGATTAGGGAAATGTACAAAGGAGTAAAATAAAGGAAAAGGGAGAAGTGACAAGACATCAAGTTGGCTCAAAGTAGTTGTGAAAACCTTTCCATGTCCATAACCGATCGCTTGTGGATGGTCAACCATATTTATATGTCAAAGATCAACAACTTGCAATAGATCGGCCATGGTGATGGGAGGTGTGTCTTGACAAGGTGGAAGTTGTGAAAGAACTAAACCTACAACTACTACTTGATTTAAGATGAAAGATGCTTGCATCCTTTGTAATGTGATTGAAACTTTTTGATGAAAAAAAGTGACCAAAGTAGAAAGATGAGGGCATTTTGTCCCTTTCAAGCTCCAAGTGGCATTAGCACAGTCGTGTAAAAACACATCGGCATATTTGTGTAAGTAACCAAATACTTCAATTGCTAAGGAGAGGAATTGATTAATGGGGTGTCGGTTACAATAGCTCCTTTCCTTGGCTTTAGCTGCATTAGAGGTAGCAAATCCTTGAATTGCATAAGATTGGGGAAGCAAATATGCTCGTGTTGGGTTGACAATGATAATGTCAACTAAGGTGCAAATGCCATTTTTGGTAAGCACAATGTCGATTCGTCGACAAGAGGAGTTGAATGTAGAAGTGCATGTAATCATTTTCATCCCACATGGAAACTAACATCTCACATAATGCTAACAAAGATGTCGTGAATTACATCATGGGTTTTAGTACGTTTGTTGCCATGAACACAACGTAAAAGGTGGATACCCATGGGGTCAATGGGATGTGTGCACACACATCAAAAAATGCCTATAATTGAAGGATGGGGTAGTCCAATTTGCATACAAAATTTTGTGTAAAAAACTGGGGAAGACAATCGAAAGGTTGAATATTAGTCGAGTTGTGAATTAAACACTTGCCCCTAGGCCATAACATGATAAAATTTGAGCACAATGGGCGTCAGATGTCCCATCGAAAAGCATGTTAGAGAGGGTATGATGGTGCAGACATTTTGAAATCGAATCTTGAAATTGAACCATTTGTTGCCCAATGAATTATTCAAATGAAGGAAAACATGCACGAACTAAGGGTGGTAGAAGATCACATGCCACCTTGAAATATTGCTAAAAAGGAAATGTGTTGTTGTCGACTCATGTTAAGGCTTCAAAAAGGAAGGAAAATTGATCAACCAGAAACCTAACAACTATGATTGAAACGATAAGGGCCCAACTCCTTAAATTGGTTGTTAGAGTAATGATGGATGTCGATATGAACCCAACACCACTAAAAGTTATTGGGAGGGAGGCTTGTTTATGAACTAAAGGTATTTTTAGGCTATCAAAGGGTCCTAAACTCAAAATGCATTCATTTTATGGAAGGAAAAGTCAAAAGAAATAAGGGATTCTATGAAGGTGGAAGATGAAGGTGTGCATTGTAAAAAATACGATGGGTGTTGCACAAAACAATGAATTAGAATTCCAAAGGCCACCTGAACATCACCCATTCTAAAGAGAAGGTCCACATGTCAAACACCTTCTTGTATGACATTTTTTATGAAGGATGATGTGAAAGTTAAAGTGCCCAACGAAACCCCCAAGACTCTAATTCCTTCAGATGGGGTGGTAAATTGGGATGGGGTGTTGAAGTCTAGTGGCAAGCCAAAGGGTGACCATGCAATGCATTTATGAGGTTGGATAGAAAGACATATCACACGAAGTTCGGTTTGGAAATGTTCATAGGCAAATGATACAATTGAAAGGGGATTTATGATGTGAATAGACAAGAGGGGAAATGATTAGTTATAAAAAGTAAGGCCTTAAAATGGGCTAAAACGAATAGTGCCCCTTTCTAAAGGATCACCTTGATGTATCCCCATGGAAGGTTGGATGATTATGACATCATTTTCATAATTACGATGATTGTAAAACAAAGGATATTCAAATGCATAGAATGCATGAACAAAATGAATGAGTTATATGATGTCCCCACCTACTACACAAAGTTTTTGAAATATGACCCCTTTTAACATTGAATTGAAGGTGTTTGCCACATCTAGTTGATGAACAACCCGGTTGGGGTGAAAGTTTAGGGTGCACCTGATGTCGTGGATTATTGTTTCACAACCACCCTTAGTTGTAACTCCGAATTGGTGTGGGGAAAAATGTGTGACAAAAGCTTCACAAAATTGAATATATAAAACGCAGTTTGTGAATCGATACAATGCTTCCCCCATTACAATGGGACGAACTCCACCTAAAGGCTTGGTCATGGCTAAAAATGGGCCATTATAAAGATGCATGTAATTTGGGGTGGAATGTGACCTTGTGCAATATGAAAACAAAATTGGAACAACTGAAGGAATCACTCATTGAATCTTCAAGGTGAAAACAATCATGAAAATGTTCAAAAACCATCCTAGAAAAACCACTTATGGATAAATGTGACATGCGTTGGAACACCAACTTGAAAGAATTGGAAAAAAACTCAAAGTTTTAATTTGGCTTGTAATCTTCGAGGAAAAATGGGAAATATCCATTTAGTTTGGGGTGTAATGTGGTGAAAATTGCAGTGGTGTCAAAGGACCTAGGTGCAAAAGAAAATGGTGCCAAAGTGCAAATTGCCCAAGAGTATTCCCTTGCATGGCCAAGGGCTCAATTGTAGAGCATGCATTTGTGAATTGGAAGATCATGTTGGGGAAAAGGGATTGAGTTCAAACTAATGGACAAAGCTTGGGCTCGTAAAAAAAATTCTTATTACAAGTCTTCCTTGTCGCATGTTAAAAAACACTTGAATCGAATTTGCATTTCCCTATGCCTTGTCGTCCCAACATGAAGGGGCAAAGCAAAACACCATTGGGGTAGTAGGAGGAACACATGCCAAGCTACCACATTGTATGAGTCATGTGTTAGTTTATCCAATGGAAAACGAACTGTCATTTATACATCATGCCATAAAACGATGGGGATGTGATTATACAAACAAGGACAACAAAGGCCTAAGTGAAAGGACCCAAGGACATCAAATGTTGAAACCTAAGTTCGAATTGATGTAGGTGGAATGGGAGGATAGGTCGGTGGTGGTGCATGATGAGGCAAATGGACGATGGGAATTAAGAAGTTCGATGAGATGTGATGAGATGGGGGACATGGGATGTTTGGTGCCCATGAGGTAGGAGGTCTATTATGAACATGGGACCCCACTTTCTAAAAATTACCTATTATTGTAAGGCAATCCTAAATCTACAAAGCTAATCACGTAATATTTTTAAAAATGAAAGAAAAAAAGGTAACAATTTTTTCAAGGAGTCCTTTGTTAGAACATTGTGCCAAGGTCAAACCCTAATTTCATTTTAAGCCTATGCGTCACAATCACTAAGTTATTGGATTCAACAAAACCTAAACATTTTAATATTGAAATACTAAATTGGGACCTATTTGCACAATTGTGGATAGGTCCCACATTTTAAAGATTGCCTCTTTCAACACAATAATTTTAAACCTATAAAATTAACTACATAAAACTAGACAAATCAAATAGAAAAAAATAATGAACTATTATAAAGAAAAAGTTTTATTTCAAAAGATAATTGAATTTTAATTTTGCCATAACGTTCGACATCATCATCATCCTTATTATATTGGGTTTTACACGACCTATATATATATATAGTCCAAAAATTAGGGGTGAAACTTCTAATCTTTTAGTATTTGGACTACCCAACTAATGTAACACCCAACTTCAATATATAAAAAAACCCTATATTTAATCTTTTTTAATTAAAAAAAACATCTTAGAAAACATATTATTGGCGAATGACTAACCATTAAATATTGACACATTCACACTTACAATGCATTTATATATTTTTATATATTTTCTTCTTCTTTTGTTATTTCTTTAGGACTTTGACAAAAACCAAGAAAAATTAAAATTGTGGCAAAGTCTTTCTCCATGTAGTATAAACTTTCTATTATGCTTAATTTGAATATAATGATTAGATCCTTAGTGATAAAAAAACTTTCCTTGAATAAAACATTTTAAAAAAAGACCCACCACAAAACAAAATCCAAACAAAAAAAAAAAAAAAAACACAAAACTTATTTTCCTTTAGCCTCTTTACCTTTATTGTCTTGTTGTTTGTTGATGCTGGTGTTGTTGTTGTCACTATCCTCCTCGTTTGCTCCAAAAAATGATTGCTTTCATATGTCCCACCATGCTAAGAAAATTTAGAAATTTGAAAGGACTTAAACCTTCATTGCCACTAGTTCTTCTTCTCCTTTTGGTTTTTCTTTTTAGGGAAGGGGGTGGATGTGGGTTTCAATGTGGTTGAGTTTATGGGGTGCTTTGCCAACAATCCCATATGAGTTAAGAAAAAACCTTGGATGAAAACCTTAGCTCCTTGTAGAACAATTCAAGCTAACCTAATCACTGAAATGACATTGCCATCAATTCAAGATCCAAACCGGAAAGCCTTTTACTTATTAGTGTGTGAAGATAAGAGGAGATCAAACAATGTTGCTAGGGTTGTTAGATGGGGTATGTCCCATGGTGTCAATAGAAGCAACATGAACAATCTGAGTAATACCTCATCAACTGTTGCGATGGTGTTGTTGGTAGTGGCGGCGGTGACAAGGAGGGACAACATATTTGTGGTAATTATTGCTTGTGCACATTCCCACCACCTTGCTAATTCCCATGCCCTCCTCTTCCCCTATTGTTCCTTGTTTGGCCATTTAGATGATTTGCAAGGGAAGATAATAGTATGATCCATAGCCTAGATCTTGCTTTCATTGTGGTTTTTTCATTTTTTAGAAATTCCATTGCTTCTTCCAAAGGTTGATATGTCCACTTTTCATTTCTAGTTGTTGTAGGAGCTCTATTGACCTAGGTTGCCTTGTGTGTGGTTGTTGTTATAAACAAGATATTTTCTTTGTTTGTTGTTGGTTGTGATGATGTGTCATTACTTCGCTTGCAAGGTATAGCCAATTTCATGGTTGGATCCCTACTTCTTGGCTCAAGCCTCTAGCAAGTAGTTCTAGGTGTGTTTTCTAGCCCTACAAGGGGTACAACTTTGCACCTCTTGTGATCATGCCAAGATTACAAAAAATGTGTTAAATTAAGGTAATAAGAAATAACATTCACCTTTAACAAAATAGTGGATTTGATTAGATTGTGATTTTTTTCAAAATCTTGCCATACTAAGTTGAGATCATTTGTTGTTTTCCAAGCTATTGGAATATATTTCAAAGTCCGGAAGGCTACAACCCTTGAAAACCTCCTTTTCCTTGAACTTGATACCCCATAATTGGGAATTATTGACTTTTGTATCTGATGGTAGAACAAGAACTTTCTATATTTGAAATTGTAAAGTCAATCTATGGTTGCAATTCCTAAATCCTCTCCAACTTCCCCCCAATCTTTTGGTTTGCAAAATGTTTATGAATTTGGTGACAATAGATCCTCTACACCTTCTACTTTGAGATTAAAATCTAGCTTTTGTTCCTCTCTAGCTTCTACCTTGACATCAAAATTTAACTCTAATTCCTTTCTAGCTTCTATCTTGACCTTTATTGATGCTTTTTGATTCTCTATACTTGCTCTGAAGGTTACTAGAGGTGGAATTAAGATCTTTAAAAAAGCTTGGAGCTCATTTGTCAAGTTTTTTTGGTATACTAAACATGTTGTAAAACTTAAAATTGTGAATTGGAGATGGAGATGTAAATTGTATTGCACTTTGCACTTATGATTCCATTGGATTTGTTTTGGAGTGAACTTAGTGTGTCCAAATCTTGGAGGAATTTGCATTTTGTGCCCTTTAGACTATTCATAAATGTTTCAATCCCTAAGATTCTTTAGTTTGTTGTTGTGTTTAATAGTTAAACCTTGACATAGTTCTAGATTTTTCCTTTGTATATTCAAATCCCCTTTGTTAACTAAACATTTCAAGCCCCTCACCGAACAAAAGCCCTCCATTGGTGGTCACCTCGATAGACTTTTGACCCCCTCATTGTCTTCAGCCTCCTCCAAAAAGTAAAAAACCCCATCTTGTGTGTTTTGGCCCCCAACCTTCCTTCCCCACTTTAACAACCCTTAAATGGTAAGATGTAACTATACCACCAAACAACAAATCAACACAAATATGTTCATAAATTTTCTTAACCACAGACCTTTACACATAAACTGAACACAGGAAAAAGCATTTTGAACACCTTGGTGTGAAATTTTGAACACCTTACTTTTTTTAATCCGCATGTTTGATTTTGAGCATTTGGGGACATAGTGTCTAAAAAACTGGGTGTTTGGTGGTTGGCCACACCTTTGTTCTAATGGGATGTTTGGTTGTAGGCATGTGAATGGTGTGAAGTGTATGTACGCTAGTTGTAGTGTTGTATGTAGTACTAAGTAGTCTTATTAGACCATTGTTGTCAGGGCCATTTTTTTCATATTTGTGATGAACCTGAACTGGTGATCATCCATAATACAATATAGCCAAATTTGACTATAAACAAAATATGAAAATAAAAAAGCTTAAGATTCTTTCACATTTTTGGCTACATGCTACAACCCAATAGAGAAATCTGGTGATATTTAAAACCGTAGAAATGTGGTGATAAGAAAACCCCAAAAACACACATATTTTAGTCATTTTGAAGTTTCTTTTTAGCCAAATTGCTAAATTTGGCCTGAAAAAAGGCTGATTGTTGTGGAAGAAGTGCAGAAAAATTCCCTTCATTGTTACCCCTTCAGAGTTTAATTTTTGTTCTTAGGAAAAAGAAAAACTCTGCAACTCTCAAGCCTGTTGTTGTTTTGATGTTTTTCTGTTGTCTTGATTTGTTTCCTGGTTGATCCAGTTTTGGGTTTTCAGTGGTGGGTGATTTCAAGTTTCTTCTTGGAAAGTGCAGTCTGAAATCTTTTGGTTGCAGATTTTGTAGCTCTACAGCAGATGGCATCTTCCAATTCCTCTCCGATTCTCTGGATTTCAAAGCTATTTGCTTGTTTGCTTGTTTGTCTGTTGTCGAATTGTGAGTTAGAAAGTTTGTCATGATCAGCAGTGTTTTTCTTGTTTCGAGCAGCTCACAAATCTGTTTTGTAGTTTTGTGTCAAAGTGAATATTCTTTAGCTTGGTGGTGGAGTAGGCCTTGTGGAAGAAGATCTAAGTTGCAGTAGCAAACAATGAAGTGTAGCCACAGCAGCAGAGAGTTATTTTAGATGGTAGCTGTGCAATGAAGCATGTGGATTCAGAACCACAATAAAAGTGAAGCTGAAGAAACTCTCTTGGCTCTTCTTCCAAGTTCTAGCTTTCAAAAGACCCTCAGGATTTTGTCTTTAACACCCCAATTTGCATCACACTGATGATCCAGAGGTTGGATCTAGTTCCTGCATCAATGGAATCTCCTTGATGTATGTATGCATTTTCTGCCAGGTCTTTTTGATTCTGGATCTCAGCATCCAAAAGTGACATTCAAGGTTTTGTGGATTTAGAGGTGAGAGTCTCTGCAGAGAGGAGACTCTTGTTCTAATGGTGAGAAAGACAGTCTTCCAAAGAATTCACCTGCAGCAGCTCCTCCCATCTGCTGCTGCATTGAGCTCTGCAAGTAAGACCAAGAGCTCTAGCAGAAGTTTCATGCAGTTGCAGAGGTCGAGATTCTTGGGATCAGAAATTACAAACAAGCCCATCTTAGCAACTGCCTGCAGCTACCACACATCAAGCATGGGTACCAAAAGCTTGAAAATGGTGTCTCCTCCTTGTCTTACTTCAGTAATTCTCAGGTACAACTACCACTCCCCACCTCAAAGAAAATGGCTTCAAGAAAAGGTGCACAAGGAGGAGGAGGAGGCGCATTGTCAGGCATAAGATTACAGTCCTCCTCCAATACTTCAAAGCAAAGTTTACTTGCTGAATTCCAATTGCCACAGATGAAGGAGAAGTCCAGGGTACTCTGTCCAATAGACAAGCTTCAGGAATCATATGGCAAACTGAGAGAAGCAGCATGCCAATCCAATCTCTGGTTTGCTGATTTATTCACAGGCCGTCAGAAGCTGATGCATGTAACTCCAGCAGATCTTCTTGTTCTTCTACTGTGTGTTCAAAGAAAAGATGATTCCCTCACTCATCACATCACCAGAGTATTTTCCAAATCTGTTGAGAAAGTGGAAAAATTCCACTCCTGCTGAGGATGAACCTTCATAATTTTCTTGAAGGCGATAACTCTCAGTTGCATTTTGGTAGCACAATCAAAATGTGAAAGGTGGTGGTAGTGGCAGTGCTGTTGCTGCTTGATTCTTCATTCTCCAGACAAACAACCTTCTTACACTTTGTGAGTCTTGTGTTACTGAAATATGAAGTCTTTGTGTAGAAAATTGATATGGATCCAGTTGTATCATCCTACTTGATCTCAAATCCATCTTCTTCTGAAGCTCAATCTTCAAAACCTCCTCCTCCCAGGTACAGAATCTTACAGTATTATGAAGCTCAATCTTTGAAATCCCATCCTTGGTACAGAATCTTACAGCATTCCATCTTCTTCCGAAGCTCAATCTTTGAAACCTCCTCCTCCTGGTTACAGAATCTTACAGTATTCTGAAGCTCAATCTTTCAAATCTCATTGTCAGTACAGAATCTTACAGCATTCCATCTTCTTCTGAAGCTCATTCTTCAAAGCCTCCTCCTGGGTACAGAATCTTACAGTATTCTGAAGCTCAATCTTTGAAATCTCATCCTTGGTACAGAATCTTACAGCATTCCATCTTCTCTGAAGCTCTCAATCTTCAAAACCTCCTCCTCCTTGGTACAAAATCTTACAGCAATCTTCAAAACCCTGTCCTTGGTACAGAAACTTACAGCATTCCATCTTCTTTTGGAGCCCAACCTTTGAACCCTCCTCCTCAGCACAGAATCTTACAGAATTCTATCTTCCTCTGAAGCACAATCTTCAAAACCTCCTCCTCTTGGGTACAGAATCTTACACCATTCAATCTTTGAAAACTCTCCCTGAGTACAGAATCTGGCAGCAATCAAAAGAGTAATGTCAGGAATGGGTTTTGGAATTTGGGTTTCAAAGTTTTTTGATTGCTCATTATCCTCACAGAAAGAAAGTTGTAGATAGAAAAAACAAAAAAAAAACCCTTGCTAGCATCTCTCTCACCTCTTCAGCTGTTGAACCATCTTTAACAGCTCAACTAACCATCTCTCTCCTGTTCAAGAATCACATAAAAAGACTACAAAAACAAAGAGCAAGAACATAATCTAGTAGCTGAATCCAAAATCCCGTCAAAGATCAAGAGAAAGATGAGCAAGAATCAAATGTATTGCTGAATCCAAAACCCCTTCAAAGATTAAGAGAAAGAAGAGCAAGAATCAAATGACCTATAATGTAGATCCATTCATGTATTTTATCATCCTTCATAGTAGAAAGCCATCAATTGAAGTTCCAAAATGAGTTCTTGCTCAGTTGTCAACTTTCATATACAGTATCCACATCCCACTTGCCAGCACCAGTATAACCCATGGCATGTGCAGGCTTTGGTTTCAGAACTTGTTTTGCTGCAGGGCAATCTTCCATCCCTAAATCATCATCATGCTTCCTGCAAGAGCTAACCAATCATATACACAAAGAAGCGTTTGGTTGACAGGAGATCAAAGCCATCAAATCCTCTGCTTCATGCACGTGGCCAGCACGGCTGAGAAGATCAACCATGCAAGCGTAGTGATCCACTGTCGCACAAATACCGTAAACTAAACCCATGGATTCAAAGCAGTGCATGCCTTCATGCACCAGGTCTGCATGGTTACAAGCTGAAAGAAGACAAACAAACGTGACAGTATCTATTGCTACCCCTTCTTCACACATACACTCAAAATGTCTAAGAGCTTCCTTACCATGCCCATGCATACCAAAACCTTGAAGCATGGCAGTCCAGGAAACAACATCAAGTATGGTCATGCTGCTGAACACCCTCCAAGCATCATCTATACTCCCACATTTGGCATACATGTCAACCAGACTATTGCCAACAAAGACATCAGACTCACAACCATGGTGGATGATCTGTTTTTCAATGTTCCTACCCTCTTCAAGTGCAGCTATGCTAGCACATGCGTTCAGGCCCCCCACAAAAGTGATAGGTTCTGGCTCCAGCCCTTCTTCCTGTTGCATTTGTTGAAACAATTCCAATGCCATCCCTCCTTTCCCACATCTCACAAGGCCAAGAATCATGGCATTCCAAGTCACTACAGTGCGAGAGGGCATCTTGTTGAAAACTCTCCAAGCATTGTCAATGCTCCCACATTTGGCATACATGTCAATAAGGCTAGTACTCAGAAAGACATCTGATTGATAACCACTGTGAATGATCTGTTCCTCAATGTGCCTGCCCTCTTCAAGTGCACCTATGCTGGCACATGCATTCAAAATCCACACAAAAGTGACAGGGTTTGGCTCCACCCCTTCCTGTTGCATTTTGTCAGACAGAAGTAGTGCCTTCTGCTCTAGACCACATTTCACATATCCCACAATCATGGCATTCCAAGCAACCACATCACGTATGGGCATCCTGTCAAACACTTTCCTGGCATCCTCTATACTTCCACATTTCACATACATGTTAAGGAGGCTACTGCCCACAAAAACATCAGATTCACAGCCACTTTGAATGGTCTGCAAATGTATATGTCTGCCCTGCTCAAGTGCCCCTATGCTGGCACATGCATTGAAGGCACCCACAAAGGTGACAGAGTCTGCCTGCAGCATCCCTTCGTTCTGCAGTTGTTGATATAGTTGCAATGCCTTTTCCCCTTGCCCACAATTTACACATCCCACAATCATGGTATTCCAAGAGACCACGTCACGAGTGGGCATCCTGTTGAACACTCTCCAAGCATCCTCTATACTCCCACATTTGGCATACATATCAATAAGGCTGTTACCCACAAACACATGAGACTGGAATCCATTTTGAACAATCTGTGTATGCAAGTGTTGGCCCACTTTGAGCACCCCTAGACTAGCGCATGCATTGAGTGCAGCCACAAAGGTGACAGGCACTGGCTGCACGCCTTTGCATTGCATTTGTTGAAACACTTCCAATGCCTTTTCTGCTTGTCCACATCTCACAAATCCTAGAATCACAGAATTCCAACAAACCAAATCAGGTCTGGGAATCCTCTTGAACACTCTCCAAGCATCTTCTATGCTCCCACATTTAACATACATGTTAATCAGGCTACTGCCCACAAAAACATTAGATTCACAACCAGATCGAAGAATCTGTTCATGAACACGCCTGCCATCTTCAAGCGCTGCCACACTGGCACACGCATTCAGAACACCCACAAAGGTAACAGAGTTAGGCTCCACATCTTCTTCTTGCATTTGCTGAAACAAAGCTAACGCCTTCCAGCCTTGCCAACATTTTGCAAATCCCATGATCATCGCACTCCAAGTAACCACATTGCGTGTCTGCATCCCATTGAACACTTTCCATGCATCCTCTATGCTGCCACATTTGGCATACATGTCAATGAGGCTATTTCCCAAATAGATATCAGACTCACAGTTGTGTTGCACAAGCTGTGCATGGATATGCTTCCCCTCTCCAAGTGCTCGTAATCTGGCACATGCATTGAGCACCTGGACATATGCAAACCGATCTGGAACCATACCCTTGTGTTGTTGTTGCATTTGTTGAAAACATTCCACTGCCTTCCTGTATTGCCCAGCCTTAACATACCTTGCAAGCCTTGAAGAATTCCACAAAGAGATGTCATTGTCAGATTGCAGACTCCTGGAGGAGTCATTGTCCACCACCACAGCAGCAGCAGCAGCAGCAGCAGCAGGCTGCTCCTTGCCAATCCAAGGGGGTTTCAACTTGCTGTTCAACAAAAGAGACACTTCCTCCTGTGTTGTTGTCTTATGTTTGAAATCCGGAGAACTGGCATTGACCTATGAACAGAATTTTTTCCCAATTCAGATGAAGGGTCTAGGGTTTAGGGTTCAACCTAAACCCTAAACAATTCCTTCAAGCTCAATGCAGAGCAGACTATCAGGATTCATCACAAAACTAAAAAATGGAAATATACACCTCCTTGTTCAACTCAAATGCAAAAACACACTTCTTGTTCAACAAAATGCAAACCAAGTTCTTCAACAAAATCATTTCTTTTGACCAAAATGCAAAACCCTTTTTGTTCAGCAAAATGCAAAACAAGTTCTTCAATAAAATCACTTCTTTCAACTGAAATGCAAGACCCTTTTTGTTCAACAAAATGCAAACAAATTCTTCAACAAAATCACTTCTTTCAACCGAAATGAAAAAACCCTTTTTGTTCAACAAAATGCAAACAAAGATCTTCAACAAAATGCAGGCTTTTTGACAACAGCAATTGTTTCCATTTAAAATTTTAAAAAAAACCTTATCCAACACATCTGATCTCCATGCCGCCACCGCAACTGTGAAGGATCTGAAAAGAGATTGTGCTGCCGAGGCTCTTCTTGTACAAATCAGTTTCTGGCCTGCCACAAACTGCAGCAATTGGTGAGAAGAAGAAGAAGAAGAATGACAATAATCTCAAACAAGACTCTGTTTCTTTCTTGCTTGCTTTCTTTCATGAGATTGTATTACTGTGTTTCTTCACAGATGCAGAGCTCATATCAAGAGCATTTCCGTTCCCTAAACCCTAAATCCCCTAAATCAAGTGAGAATCTGCTGCCTCTGGGAATTTTTTGAAAATAGTTGTCGTTGTTCACAACTGCAAAGAAGAATGCACAAAAAAAAAAGAAAAAAATCTACAAACTGCTCGAATAGCAGATGGAAAGCAGCAAAGCAAAGAACCTGAGAGAGAGAGAGAGAGAGAGAGAGAGAGGTAAAACGAAGAAGAAGAAGATGAGACAAGAAAGCTTACCATATATGACGAAGACATACGGATCACAACAAACTTCAAGGATGATGATGCAAAAAGCAAGAAGAGGAAAGGCGCAACATTTTTGGTAAACCTTTCCAGCAACAACCATATCATGTGATTCTTTCTCTCATGTTCTGCTGCATTTCTCTCCTCTCTCTCTCTCTCTCTCTCTCTCACATCTGCATGTCCATGTGTCAATCAAATCCTTCCCTTTCGGTTTCTTGATATGATGCAAAGGACAACAAGCATATAGGATCGATTGTTTCACACAAAATCTCACACTTCTTCTACTGCAAAATCCATCTGGCGCATTGCATCTTTGTCCAGAACCAGGCCGAGTACTTGACTGGACCTTCCTTCCTTCCTTCCTTCCTTCCTTGGATACCCGGAGGATATCAGATGCTCACAGAACCAGTGGTTCCAGAGCCTTGCTTTCCTGAAAAAACTTTAATACTCTTTTAAATGTAGTGTACCTATATAAATGCAAGGTATATATATAGAAGGTTATCTATAGGTATATATTTATTTATTTATTGACGACTCGTTGGAACAAATAACTGACTCAGCAAAAAGAATTCCTGGCTAAATTTAGCCAGGTGGCTAATTTATTTTTATTTTTCAAAATGGCTTACATTATGTGTTTTGGGGGTTTTCTAGTCACCCAATTTTGACTATTTAAAAAAAAAAAATTGCCACATTTCTCTATTGGGTTGCTGTAGCATGGTTAGCCAACAAACGTGAAGAATGGATGCTTAAACCCTTTTTTTATGTTCATATCTTGCTTATAGCCAAATTTGGCTAAACTGTCTTATGGATGATCGCCACTTTTAACTACATCACAAAAATGGGGAAAATAACCCTGGTTGCTAACTGCTAGGTAACACTACTGTTTAGGGTTTAGAGCAGATTCTGTCATCATAGTATTTGCTGTCTTGAGCTCCTGATATAAAAACAAAACAAAACAAAACCATATAATAGAGCTTGCACTGGCCGGGAATCGAACCCGGATCTGTACCGTGGCAGGGTACTATTCTACCACTAGACCACCAGTGCTTGATGAAACAGTCCATCAAATGCAATAGTTTTACCCAGTTTTGACTAAATTGTGTCTTGGGTCCAGCCCTGATGATTGTTTCCCAAGGCACCTGCTGGAAAGGGATTTTAAGGAATCTGCTTAAATAAGGACCATACAATTGAGGAGAATAATGTATATTATATACTGCAGAATCTTCTTGCATCAGAATCAGTGCAAATAGAATCCCTTTGAATCTTTCTTCGCTCAGACTTGTCTACACATGAGGTGATGGGACTAGGCTACTAGTTCAAGAGATTGGATCATGGGTGTTTCTACTCCTTGATTGGAATTTGTCAAGTTGTGCAAGCAAACTCGCTCTCGCCAATTCTCAATTTGTGCTAATGAAGCCAACCAAAAGAAAAATATCCACTGCATGAGTAATGGGTCGTTGGCTGTAATCAATTCCCTGATTGCTGCTGGCACAACTCCCTCATCATCATATTGCAATTTTGAGTTTTTCCCCACAACAACAAAAAAATTCCTGCACAAGCTGCAGTTGGAACAACAGTTCATCAATCCAGTTGAGTGAATAGATCTAGGCATTTTTCCTCATAAAAGGGGAACCTGTTTTCTATGTAAATTACAAGATCAGGAACCCACAGCCTGTGGAGGCTTATATGATTGATATAAGTAAAAAAAAATTTGTGCTTCTGCGAAGGTCTTGCTAGGTAATTTATGTCTTTTTTCCTTTCCTTTCTCCCCATCAACAAACATTTGTTCACAAGATGTAGGACTGTTGGAGCTAAAACTCTTAGACATCTTCACTTCATCTACATGTCCAAATGAAGTGGGGTTGAAGTCTGGAACAAAACCTTGATGAATACTGACTTGATTTCCACACTGTCTCTTCTCTAGCAGAATCAAAATTTGAGCTCCACATACACAGTCTCTTTGCTCTCTGAATCCAAATTTGAGCTCAACACACACACGTACACACAAATTGCTGAATCCAGATATGGTGTCCACACTGTGTCGCCTCTCAAGTTGTTGGATGACACTGGCCTGAACAGTGCATAACCACTCCCCTGCTTCATCCAAACAAGGATCAAGGAACTAATGAGCAGGCAAGGTGCTTGTCAGGGGTAAGGGGATGAATGCCTCCAAAATGAAGACAGCAACTGTTGATTCATCTGGAGGTTAGTGACAGCAAAAAAAATTGTCCCTGCAAAATCCAAGGAGTGGCAACTGGCTATCTATGAGCTATGTACACATAGCAATCCATCAGCTGTGTTTTGGACATGTTGCCAATTGCACACTGTTACCCCCTGTTATGACAGAAAGTAAATCACCCACCACCTTGAAAACAAACTCTCCATTTGGGGGGGCAATTCTTCTTCACTGCCTACTCACCTCATATTTGTTGTCCCTCATGGTGCAAAACATAGGGACTCATTATGTCACCTCTCAAAGCAAAAGCTGTAGTAATTCGCATCAAGGGGGATTACCAAGCCATTCGAGTATCATCTGTAAACAGCTGTTGAACATGTGCCATCCATCCATCCTCTGCCAATGACCCTGCATGTCAAAACTTTAGCCAAAAATTCAGTATTTCAAAACTCCAACATGCAACTCTTGCATGTCAAAACATAGGCCAAGATTCAGGAATTAAAAACTGCGTATGTATCAACTCTTTTTCCATCACAAATCTGATAAAAGAAGTTGAGCTTAATTTTCATTGGCACCCAGCAAACCCTCATTTCTGCTATCAAATGTTGCATTACTCCTTCACCAGAGTCCTCATCATGGATCTTGTTGCTGTCCATCCATTGTCTCATAGTGATGGTGAGCACACCCACTGCCACCTGACCTTTGCAAACACTCTTTCCATAGAACCCACTGGAAAACCTTTGAATTAGAAGAGTATCAATCCAACTACCCAAGACAAAACTTTCAGAGTAGAAGAACAATGAATCAAGGTTTCACTTCTTCATGGAGGAGCCTGAAGAATCAAGATAATGCATCTAGAAAAATATAAACTCTTCTGAATATGAAGAGAGAGAGAGAGAGAGAGCGCTTGTGCCCCCAAAAAACAAGGCAACCCACAAGAAGGACAAAGGAAGCACAAATCAGCCATGGCAAAAAAGAGCGCATAAAAACTGTGGCATCAAAATGACTGTGTTTAAAAGTAACACGGATTTGTTAGGCTACACTCTGAATTGATTTCAAAATAGAGAATCACTCATATGTTGTTGCAGTTGCATCTAAAATTTCTATTGGTTATGAGTCTACTTTCTACTGCCTGCAAGATACTACCCATGATGCAAAGGAGGGAAACCCTAAGCCAGAGGAGATGATGATGATACATACACTCCAGCAGCAGCAGCAGCAGCAGAAGGACTGATCTTATCATGTCCTAGAGATTGGAAACTTTCTATTTTATTTTTTCTATCTAACCCTAATATCCTAGTGCAAGAGGGAATTGCAACTTTTGTTGTTGTTGTGAAGCTTTTAGATCCTCAAGGAGACGGATGCTCAAACCCTAGAAAAGCTTGTCAGCCAGGACTAGTGTGGATTTGCGTCAGTCAAGCGATTTCTCCTTCTCCTTCGCGCATCTTCAAGTGCTCAAATCTTGACAACCTTGTCAGCTATGACTAGCGGATTGGCCTTGGCTATAGCTTCTTGGCCGGCGGCCTTATAATCGTAAGAACAATTATGCTTATCTGAATATCGGTGAAGAGCACAGAAGGTGTTGCCGCAACGGCACTTGAAACCAGTCAATCCTACACGCTTTCTGCAAGAGCCGCATCGATTCGGGGCTGTCGGCCCGCGAGTCTTGTCCGGTCTTGAAGACTCCATCGACTGCACAAGCATGGTACTTTCTGGTACCGGCTTCTGGGGTCCATCTTCTTCTTCTTCATGCATCACCATCTTCTCCTTCTCCCTGGAGGTCGAATTACGCGAACTGGTAGCTTGTTGGAGAACAGACTCCGTATAGCACTTGGAGCACAATCCCATGGTGGCTGGACTCCCGAAAAAGCCACAGAAGTTCTTACACATCACCGGTCCCTCGGAAGGACTCTGAGAGCCCGTCTCCTGCTTCGCTCGCTCCAGATCCATGTCAAAAGCTTGCCTCTCTCTCTCTCTCTCTCTCTCTCTCTCTCTACCTGCCGGTCTATCTGTTTCTTTGTCTATCGCACAAGCTTACTTTCTTCTTTGGCTCTTTCGAAAGCACGGATCGGAGCGAGCAAACAGGCAGCCAGAACTAGCGCAAAGCAAACACAAAGCTACTGCAGCTGCTGCTGAAAGAACGAAGGAGTTTCAAGCTCTGATGAAAAAGCAACCAAATTAGCACCGTTTTCCAGAGCCAAAAAAACTGGAGAAAACTACTCAAGCGAGGTCTCGCTTGATTCCACCTGCCACATGCAACAACAACAACAACAAGCGAGTGAAGAAGATCCTTTCTTGCAAGAAAACACACGACCTTGTCCGCAGCGGCATCCGGAAGAAGCTTCGGGGCCGTGCCGCCGTTGTCGTCGTCCGCTCGTCTTCTTCCTCGTTGTCTTCTTCTCCGCACAAACCCCCTCGCCTCTTCTTTTCCTTTTGCTCTTTTTCTTTTTCATTTATTCATTTTGTCTTTTTCTTTTCCTTTTTTTCTCAACTGTAATTCCAGAGAAAAATAAAACTACATTTTATTTTATTTTTATTTTAAATTACAATTCATTTTACAGTTTTTTACCCACCCATGGTACCAGTGTTTTTTCTTTCCGTTTTGTGATGGAAAGAAAAACCCTAGCAATCATGCACAATAAGGTTTAGCCACGTTTGGCTATCGACCAGCTACGAAAAGTAGATATCTTACGAAAATCCTTTTATATCCTGGCTATATGCTTTCAACAATGTTTAGAAATATGGCGATTTTTAATTTTTATTATTCTGGCGAATTATATTTTTTAAACGAATATTTAACAGCATTATTTTTTAAATCGCCAAATTGCAAGAATTCGCCACCAAAAAGAACGCTAAAATTGCATCCATCATGATTATAAATAATTTTTAATTAAAACATCATAAATTTTATAGATCGAATCATCCATGCATTATAGCTTATTTCTAATAATTAATTAATTAATCAAATTCTATGGATTATTTTAAATTGACTTTGAAAGCAAAAGTTACAATTACATGTTTAATTACTTAAAATTGTAAGTTTGATTAGTGATTTCTAGAAATACTCCCTAAAGAAAATAAAATTTAACATTTTTTTAAATCATTTTTTTAAGAAGAGTAAAATAAAAGATTGAAGATCAAAAAAATTTGATTTACACAAAAAAATTGAAAACCATTTACTAAAACCAAATGCTTGGTTTCTTTTTCAAGTTTTTTTTTTAGTGAAATTTGAGGGTACTTTAATTGATTATGAATGGGGGGCATAGCACTTTCAATTATATTATCGGCTCACTTGCAGTTTGGCAAGCTGCTACATACTTCGAGGTGATAATAGATGACATCTGCTATTGCACGATAGGGGGAGATTCAAACCACAAGCCGTTGCGCCTATAGTTGCGCATCAATTGCAACTTTGTTGACTCACAACATACGATTGAAACAAAAAAATTCTTACCTAGGTTCAAATATGATAAATCAAAAGTTAAAGAATATCAACTTGCCCTAATAACGAGTCTTGGAAACCTATGGGTTGCTAACTTGATTAGGCATCTAAAGGTAGACGAGTTAGTTAACTTACTGCAACAGTGCGTGGGTGTCACAACAAAGTTTACTTTTGGCAGCAAGCCTTCGAGAGGGAGCTACAAAAAGAAACACTACCATAAACCTTGGTTTAACGTTAATTGTCGTACGGTGAAATGTGAGCTGAAGCTTTAGTTGAAAGCCAACCCTAATTCGCACGCCACTAAACACTAGGAAAATAAACCTTAAAAATTATTAAAAAATATAAAAAGTTTTTGGGAAACTACAAGAGTTCAACATATGTGTGTGTTTGTCAAGGTGGATACCACTTTCATTCTGGAAAAAATACCAGCCAAAGGCACCCATTGTGGACAAGATTAATGTAGCTATGTTTCTAGAAGGCTTCCGCAGGTTGGTTGGCCAACCTCCACCACCCATATGGCTATGAACTGATCACTCGGCTTAGGTGATGGAACCTCCACCTAGCCACACCCTGGACGTAGATATCACACTTATTAAACCCCTTCAGGCGCTTAAAAAGCTACAAAGGAACAAGGCTATTAGTTTGAATGGTATAAAAGTTGAGTTCATTTTGGATGCGGGAGAACTACTACACGTGCCATTATTGATAGAGTTCAACTGTTTTTTGGCTAAGGGCTTTCTAGAAGCCTTGTCCACTAAGGTGGTCCACACGTTCTTTAAAGGGGGCAATGCCTCCAAATTTGATAACTACAAGGGGATAACGATTGGGCCTATCCTAGCAAAGTTGTTCGCTATGATCCTTAACAAAAGGTTGAGTGAGTGGGCTGAACAACATGGGCTGTGTGCCAAAGGTCAAGCTGGGTTTCGCAAAGATTACCACACTACTGACCAACTTTTCATATTACGGACTCTAATAGAACAAAACAAGACAAAAAAAAACCATTCTATTGTTATTTTGTGGACTTCAAAAAAACATTCAATATTGTGTCATGTGAAATGTTGTGGCATGTGTTGGTTAGCCTCGGGGTGGAGGGACGTTTCTTGCAATGCCTGCAGGTAATGTATGCCAAAGATACCGTATGCATCAACCACCCAAACGAGGGTGTCACCTCTAGCTTCAAGTGCCAACAAGGTGTGAAGCAAAGTTGTCCTCTCAACCCCCTACTGTTAGGGCTATATTTGGATGCCCTAAAGGGGTGTTTAGATGGCAGAGAATGTGATGCATTGACCTTAGCAAACTTGCACGTATGGTTATTACTTTTTGCAAATGACCTCGCTTTGATGTCGGAATCAAAGGTGAGATTGTAACAACAGTTAGACACACTACAACAATTTTGTGCTGAACGTGGACTTATGGTGAACGTGAAAAAAACAAAAGTCATGGTGTTCAATTCTACTAACCCATGCCAAGAAATTGTGTTTGAAAACGACATTATTGAGTGTGTGCAGACCTTCCAGTACCCATGGATCCTATTCGAGACCACTTTGAACTTGGATAATGCAGTGGAGCATCTAGCAACTACCAGCAAGCGCTCACTGTTTGCGTTGAACCGCTGATGTGCAAAGCTACGTATTATGGACATTAAGTTCCGTTGTGACCTCTTCAACACATTGGTGCATTCCATAGCAAACTATGCCTGTGAGGTTTGGGTGGATTCTAAAAAAATAGAAGCTATTGAAGTAGTGTACTAAAGGTTCCTCAAATCCCTGCTCGGGGTGTGAAAAACAACCAGCATGTTCATTGTACTGGCAAAATTTGGCAAGTTCCTTTTTGAACACTTTGCATGGGGAAAAGCGTTACTATACTACAACCATGTGAGCACGGTCACTAAAGATCGCATCTTGGGAAAGGCATGGGAAGCCCAACTCACTATGCTTGTTACAAGAAAGAAATGATAGGCTGGATCCGTGAAAAAATGGCTATTCAAGAATCAGCCCCAAAAGGTGGTAGGTTTTTTGCCTTCAATTCAATCGACTCGTGTGCTACAGGTAGGGATTGTTTAATTGCCATTGGGAATGATTCTTGGGACAACGCATGTACATTTTACTCGTCCAGCAAAAGTGAGAGGCTGGGCAGAAAACCAAGTACTTTGGTGCAACATGCACAACGTACGAGTGGGAGCTCAGATGGCTAAGTTGGTCGCGCTACAGCTAATGCAACCAATTAATACTAGATCTACGGTGAAAAGCCCAACCAACTAAGAGGCTGGGGCCCCACCCCCTCCAAGTTTTCCCCACACAATGTTGAGTGTAGAAAAGGTGAAGGATAATATGCAGCTCGCTTTCATTGAAAGCTCTTTACCAACCACGCGATTGGGACCAACATGCAGACAAGATACTTGCACTTCAAGGGTATGTCATACAAGAACGAAAACTACTTGTGTGACATCAGTTGTGTTTAGCTATGGAAAGCTCTAACCCAATTTCGGTGTGGTAACACTCAACTTGAGGTACTGTTAGGTGCATGGAAGGGCGTGCCATACACAATCAGGCTTTGTTGAGGCTGCAACTTGAAGAAGGTAGAAGATGAAAAGCACTTGCTCCTTGTCTGTCCAAATACATAGAATGTTAGGGAACGTTTTTGTTCAGCCCTACCCCTCACCCACACTAACACTCTTGTTGAGCTCATGCAAATTATGAACACGGTTGCCCTAGCCAAGTTTATAGCATGTTGCTAATACCAAAGGACAATCTGTCCTCTATGATCTGCCTTTCATCTAATGGACTTTCTAGTCCCAAACGAACGTAAAATTGTAATCAGTAAACATAATGAAATTTTTCACACAAAAAAATCCAAAAATTGAAGAAGAAATTCAACATCTTGGTTTTAGTAATGGGTTTCAATTTTTATGCAAATTGCTTTTATTTGGTTGTGGATGAATGTAAAATAATAGGATGACGAAGACCAAAAATGGAATTGATTTATATGCAAAAATGCAAAACCATTCCAAGAACCAAAATGTTGAATTTCTTCTTCAAATTTTTCAACTTTTTGTCAATCATGACAATTTCAAATGCTTCTCAATTTTCACAAAATCCCACAAGATATGATAATATGCATTTTTATGAGTTCAATATGCATATATATAACACCTTCAATTTCACAAATCCTAAAATATATGATATTATGTGTGTCTTTCTAACTCCTTAAAATTTTCCTTTTGACATTATTTCCTTAAAAAGTGGGCTATAATGTTTTGTAGGTTGAATTGATCAAGAATGAAAATAGAATAAAATGTATAAATTTCATTCATCAAAATGTAAAGACATTTATCAATGTAGTTTGTGTTGTTGGCCTAAGTGTGAATTGTTTGTGATGATTCATCAAAAACTTGTTTAGGTGGGACAATTTTAAGTTTCAATAAAATGTTTTTCTTGGAAGTCATCATTTGGACAATTTCAAATTGGAATCATTTCAATCGATTCCCAAATAAATATGTATGAAAAAGGTTTTTTTCATAACTTTCTTTTTTTAAATAAAAATTTCAACATCATATTATTCACGAAAAAAATTTCAATACCTTTTTCACTAATTTCCATCCCAAATGTATAAATATAAGAATTTAGTTGTAACCCCACAAATAAATATGTATATTTATACATTTCAATTGAAACCAATTTGCATCAAACATTTGTTATTACAACCTTGAATAGGTAAAATTATGATTTTTCTTGAATTTTTAAAACTTTGTTGGATATAAGCAAGGATTTTGATTGAACTAGGTGGCTTCATTTTTATTTTTATTTTGGGGTTAATACATCACAAGGACTTTAATCAATTGAAATGTTTTCCTTTTGTTATTGTAATTTAAAGACAAGTCTTTTACTTTTTTTAAAACCCTTGAAAGCTAATTATGGATAATTATTTTTTAAAACACATTTGTGAACACACAAATTTAAGAAAATTTAGATATTATATATTTTTAATTTGAAAAGTTTAAAAGTCAACTAGTCAAATTAAAGCAAGATGTTGCACAAAGGAAAATTCTCAAATTTTGGGGGAAAAAACATAAAGATCACATTACTTTTAATAAAGTAGTATGTGTTTAATTTTTGGCATCAATTTTTTCAATCCAAGAAGAAAATTCATATATATATATATATATATATATATATATATATATATATAATTTTAAAATGAAGATCACCATCGCATGTTCCTACCATCAACAAGGCTTTCATTGGGTGGATAAAACACAAGATTCACCCAATAATATAATTAGAATAGTGGGTTTATTAAAGTTTTTAAATTTATTTTTATGGATGTATGTGAGAGAATGCACTAAAACTTCATCATTTAAATTTTTAAACAAACTTTATATTGTTGCCTTGTGTGTCAAAAAAATTCCTTCTTAACTTATAGCTCATAACAATGGATGGCTCAAACTTTGAGAAAATATGAACATTATATTTATTTTTATGCATCAAGATTGATTGTTCACACCAAGGTTGTTTAATTTCAACATTAAAGAAAAAACCTTTGATCCCCATTTTGGTAATTTTTTCAATTTGATGAAATCTTTTGTTTTTGTTTTAACTAGTTTTGTTTATTTTCAAGGAACATTCAAATAGATTTGTGAATCCAATTCTTCATTTGCATAAACCTTTAGTTTCCAACTCTTCAAAAACAATCCAACCAATATTTTAAAATCAAGTGTGGTTCCACATAGCTGCACACAACCCAAGAAAATATATTGTGCAAGTAATAATATTATTCAACTTATTAAAATTGGTCACCTAATTAAATAGTACAATGTACCTATGACTTTGTCCAAAAAAATGGTATGTGTTAAACTCAAAAATTACCAAAAAAATAAATTATTAGATAAAAATTTGGAACCTACCAAAAAAAAAGGCAACCAAATTCCAATTTGGGTTTTAATGGGAAGATTGTTTTTAAATCTGGTTTCAATTCTTGTTTTTTCATAACAAAACACTTGTAGTCTTTATAATTTAAAATTCATTTAGAAACCAAATTCAAAATTGGCCTACAACTTGGAATCAACCAACATTGATTAACATTTTAATATTATACATTTGTATTATATCGTTTTCCACACAACCCAAAGATGGCAAAAGTCAAGGATGAATTATTTAAAACCATGCAACAATTATTCTCTCCCCTTTTGGTTTGACAAGCAAGTATTTTCACAAACTTTCAAATTTAAAAGAAAAGCAAAGTTAATGTGTCTTTTAAAAATAAATAATTCAATACAATAAGGTGATAAAGTACATTCAAGCTAATAGGAACCATTGGGCATGTAACCATACTTGGTTTTTCATGTTTTAGTGTAAAAAATCATATCAATGTCATAAATTTGTTTAATATGTTTTTTTGAATAAAATTTTAACAAAAATTAGAACTAGAGATACACATACTTACTCCAATAAAATTCCATTAAGTTTTGGAATTTTATGACACTCCAAAACTTATGGAAAAAAATATATATTGCAATGAAAGGTGCACATAAAGATGTGATGATGATGTTTGCAAAGGAGGACTTGTGATTTTACTTGAAACACAAAAAGACAAAAAATAAACACAAAAACATATAACACCAATTTTGATGGGTTTCCAAGTTTAACTTGCTATTGTTTTCCTTTGTCACATGTTCATATGTTGTTTTGCCACTTGTGTCCTATTTGAACCAAATAACTTAAAATGGGAATCTTTCAGCCTACCTATTTTATGGATAACTCTAATATATACTTAGCATGTTACATGCAAGTTGTGAAATTCACCTCAATTTTGAAACTTGAAGAAAGGTAGGGAAAATGTTTTATGTAATTAAAACATGTAATATTACAAACCAAATGAATACTAGTTATGATTTGGGAGCAAACCCGTCCTTAGGTGGTATCGCTAGGAATGTCACACCACTAGTTTTTTAGACCCACTCAATTTTCAAACAAAATAAAATTTATTTAAGAAAAACTTTTCACTTTGAATATTTTTTCTACTAACTATGCCCACAATTATAATGATTGTGTGAATACTTTTGATGATTGAGCAAATATTGTTGTTGATTTAGTCAATATGCCTAACATATGATCTTTAGATCTCTTCATCCCAAATCTTGGAATTCTACAATTATTGCTCATCTACAAACCAAAAATAAAAATTGTGTTCACTGCTAGATCTATTTGTTCTTGATCTTCAACATTTTTCATTTGTGGTTTATGTATTTCACATCCTTCATTGTCCTCTGTGTCATAATTCGCCTCCTGAATTCCACTTGCACTATGTTCTCAATATATTAACATTTGTTGTTCTTTTTTCTGAAATTCAAATTCCATGTATTTATAAAGTTTAAGTTTATTCACATTGACTAACACAGGGTTAGTTTCAAACTTCTCAATGGTCACCAATAACACAATGTTATTTGGCAACACATATTGTACTATGTAAAGTCCAAACCATTTCAAGTAAACTTCCTTAGGTGTGACTTATTGCTTTTTGGAAACCACAAATCATAATCACCAAAACTAAATTTTTTTTTTAGATTCTTTTGTTGATTCCATAATGTTCTATTCCACTCTTGAATTCTTGCAGTTTCTGTAGCCTACATTTTAGCTTCCGATAACTTCTCGAGCTTTGTAATTTTGTTAGTTACAACTTTCATTAGAGTATTGTCTTTCTCATTTCCACCAACAATGGATACAATGTACTTTGTGGGCATTAATGGATGTAATCCGTACATTAATTAATATGGTGTATACCTTATTATTATTTTGTATGCAATTTTGTATGAAAATAACATTGTAGGTAGATGTTCATCCCAATCTGTTTTATTTTCACTAACTAACTTGGTCAATAATGTCCCAAGTACCTTGTTAGTAAACTCAAACTACCCATTCCCCTAAGGATAATAAGTTGTAGAACTCACATGTTTCATTAGAAAATGATTTATTGAATACTTGATAACATCATTGATAAAATGAACTCATTGATCTATGACTATAGTCAAAGGACATCTAAACCTGGTTAATATGCACTCATACAAAAATTTGTTGTGACTATTGTTGTATTAATTTTCAATATTCTTGCTTCCACCCACTTAATAACATAATATGTGGCAACAAGAATTATTTTTTTCTTTGTATATTTCCTCGTTAGCTTAATTGGCCTTGCCCCACAAAATCAAGTCCCATTTAATAAATGGTTCCTCTAGAAGACTTATGACCAGCTTTGAAAGACTTTGAATTGTCAATCCTCATGTTATTTGACATGCATCACAAAATCTATTGTAATCATGCACGTCCTTGTACATAGTTGGCCACCAATATCTAGCATCCAATATTTTCCTCTACATTATTTCAATTACAAAATGCGCTCCTGAAGGTCCTTCATGTAGTTATTTCATCATCATTTGTGTTTCTGTTGTTATCAAACATTGTCATAATCTAATAGCTTGATCCATTCTATACAATTCACCATTCTTTAGTGTAAAAATATTTGTTCTCTCGACCAATTTCTATTTCTACTGCATCAATAATGTGCCTTCAAGTTGTCTTATTTTCAAAAATTATCATATATGTTGCCAAATATCTTCTTCTCCTTGCTATGTACTTCAGATCCTTGTTCTAAACTACTAGTTTTCACATCTATATCCATGATCCTCACTTGTGGTTTTCACAAATTGAATCGTTTCAAGTAAATTGATTATTCCTATGGAGAACAATTTTGGCTTTGTAGCAAAGATGATATCTTTTTCTTCGTACATGATGCCATTTTTATAATTATAAAATAGTAACACTTTTGGTCTTCTTACTTCACCTCCCAAATGTTTGGTAACAGTAATTGTTCTTACTATCCCATTTTTTAATATGGTAACAATGTTATTTCCCCAATCATGTGCCACTTTAGCAACCCTCAACCGTGGTCTCCCCAACAGCATAGAATAATCAGAATTTACCACACTATTATGAAGAACAATAAACGTAATTATGTAAGGAATGCCATGAACATTCTTCAGATCTCTAATCAACCCCATTGGTTTTGTGGTTGTTTGATTTGCCATCCTCAGATTATATGGTGCAAGTTTAGGCTTTGGAAGCCCCAACCTCAATCTCAACTATTTTGTGATAATATTGACTCAATAACCTCTATCTCATAACACATTTTCTATTGTATTCTTCCTAATCTATACTTGGATAACTACCATATGATTATTTATTGCTACAATAGTTGTCCTTACTTCTAGTACTAAAAGACTGAGTTGTTTATCTATGGTTGATTTACTTACATTATAAGTTTTCTTTAATTTTAGCTTCTGCTAAAGGTTTTAGCTTAGGAACTATTTTAAACAACTATCCTAAATTCAAAATATAGCTTTTTAAAAACATCTACTTACTAATGTCAATAAAAATATTTTCTATTGTGATTAGTTTCCCTTGTAAATTCTTTACTTCCTAAGATTTTTGTGCGTCCATAGGAGTAGTATTTAGCATACTTGAACAAGTTGTGTTCTATCCCTCCATGGATGTGGATGGCCCTTTTGTCTAGGTTTGTGTTTTCTGAATCTATTGAATTGTCTCCACCATTGATTGTTTCAATCGCTTTTCTTTTTCCCACTCAACAACATTCTTTGCTTTTATTAGCTCTTTATCTTTGAACACATGTTCTTTAGTTACTTTACTTATTGTGGTAACATAACATCCACCACATTTACATATGCAATGATTGTTTGTGTCTCGACAACAAGTTGAACCTTTGATACTAGATTTCCCATGAAACATTTTCTGCATCTCAACAAACTTTGGATAATCTGTCATTTTATATCCATTCAAACCATAGATGTGACATGCATATGAAAATGTCTTCTGTTTTTTGATTTGGTTGTGTTGCCTATGTGGTTGCCATTGTGGTATGTTCTTTCTTATTTATACATGTCTTCACATTGTGATTTGTCATCCCACAATTTGAGCAATGTTTGTTATTCTTCCTTGTATTACTTTGTGTTTTTGATGGTGTTGCATGTTTGGTACTTTGTGGTACTAACAATGCACTCCTTGCTTCTATAGTAGTCATATCTTCTTCACACAACATTACTACCTCCTTATGTTGTAGTGTTGACCACTTCATCCTTATAGTCACAATTTTGTGGTATGATTACAAATTTGCTTTAAACATTGTAGTTAGAAAATTATTTGTGGTTAGTACTTGTAAACCATGAGCCGACTTTTGAATTCGTTCATAGTAAACCTCCATTCTCTTAGTCTCCTTCTACTTCATGTTCTTTAGCTCCATGTATATTTGCTTGTCATTTTGAATCTTTTGATGACATTTGCAAAATGCATATGTAAATTTTGAAAAAGTATAATCAAGAAATTTTGACATGTATTTATGGCACCAGTTCGATGTCATACATCACAAACTTGCCCCCTCTTTGTATGAATGTCTTTACAACACCTTAACAATATGTTCAACGTTCAATGTTGATACAATCATTAATATGATGTTAAGGTGACATTGTAACAACATGTCTTGAAATGGCATTGATATAATACTAAAACATTTGACATTTTATCAATATTAAATCAATGAAAAAAATATGACCAACATTGGCACAACATAAGTCATCAAATTGATGATTATATGTTGAAGATTCAATGATAATATGGTCATTGATACAATATGTTGATGACATTATAACAATATGTATTGAATTACCATTGGGATTGTTTTGAGATAATTTACATTTTTTAACATGCACTCAATGAATAAGATCTTGTCACTATTGAGACAACACAAATTGATTAACTATTAAATTGATGTTGTTACAACCTTCATAAAGGTGGATTTTCAATGTTGTTGCATGTCACATAAAATCAACACGTTAAAAATGTTAAAACAATGGTATTCATTGTCACAACATTAATACAATCCTATGAAATGTTGTAATATCAAATGGGCAAATAACAAGCATTGATTCAATGTAAATCAAATCTTGCAAGATTCAAGATCCCATGGCACATTCAAGTAACTCCCAAGCCTTTGTATCAAGGTCCTCCTCTTGCTATGAACCTTTTTCGTTTTTCCTCTATCTCTTGC
>Ga0116231_10003265_pt1 | contig 33806 bp, 25 predicted proteins | sample S1TSphgellanicum_2_FD_89695 | JGI IMG/M metagenome (GOLD analysis project Ga0116231, IMG submission 89695) | Host-associated microbial communities from peat moss isolated from Minnesota, USA - S1T2_Fd - Sphagnum magellanicum MG | ecosystem: Host-associated > Plants > Peat moss > Unclassified... | reverse complement strand
TATTATCCCTAGAATCTTGGAAAAGACCGAAATCAAAGGGAAATTTTTTTCTCCTTCTTTTTAAATTTTTACCAGCCGGGGGAAACGGTCAACCTATTTTTTTGGTGGCCCCCCCCCCCCCTTCCCCCCATAAGAAAATTTCCACTAATTTCAGGCATTTATTATACTCATATTCAGTTAGGGTTAGGGTTAGGGTCTGTGATCAGAATTTAGGGTTAGGGTTTGTGAGGAGAATGTAGTGTTTATGTGAAGTGGGTTTTCGTTCTTCAAGAGCTACTACAAGTTGTGATGTGGATGATGAGCCAGTTATCCCAACATGGTTTCCATGGGCAGAAGGGAAGTAGCATAAGGAAGCATGGACCAAGATCTCCTCAACATTTCATTCAATAATAGAACTGAAAGTTTGAAGCTGTCATTGAATTCAGTTCAATTTTGGTGTTTCAGTGAAGAGCTATATGCAGCCAGCTTTGCTTTGCTTTGCTGGTGAGAGACTTTGATTTTCGCTATTGAAACTGGTGAGACCCATTAGTCCAAACTATCTGCATTACCTTCATGGAAAATGAGTTTAGGGTTTGGGGTTTGGGGTTCAGTGCAATTGCTTTGAGAATGTGGCTTTTGTGTCCAGACACTTTATTGTTTTGTTTTGTTTTGCAAGCAATAGTGAGTTGCACTACAGAAAAAAAGGGTATTCCTAATTGTGGATGGCATTAGCGTGTAGTTGTTGTGTCTCATGATTGATGCACTTTCTTTGTTAAGAGCTTTCAGAGGGTGGGTATTTGTGTGAAGATTTAGGGTTTAGGCTTTATGCTTGTGGATGGTACTAGGGTAGTTGCTGTCCACTATGCTTGATGCACCTTTTTTTTAAAAGAGCTTTCGGAGATTGGGTGTTTGTGTGAAGATTTAGGGTTTAGGCTTAGGATTGCAGGCAAAATACTGGGTCACAATGGAAACTATGCAATTGTCCATCACTTTCTCTATGCAGAAGACATGCTTTTCTCATGTTGGTGTCTGGCTGGATCCAGTTTCAATTTGTTGGCGTAGTCTGAGAGGAATCACTGAGCTTGTTTGATTTGTATGTTACTCATAAAACAATTAGTTTCTTTTGGGAGAGTGAGTCTGGCTGGATCTGGTTACAATTTCCAAGAGGAGTCTGAAAATTCACAGAGCAAGCTTGCTTGATTGTGTGTCAGTGACAGTTGCTGTCCCTCCAGGGAGAGAGTAGGTAAATTTGGATCTATGATTTGCTGCTAATCCTACCATGCTACTTTGGCTTCCTGAAGAAATTCAAGAATTTAAAAGTAGCTTCGGTTGTCACTCATAGACATTTGTGCCAATTCATGTATACAGGATGTCTTACTTGTGTTGCAATCACATGAATGAATTCCTCAGGAGCAAGCTTGTGTTTCAATCACATGAATGAAGAATTCCTCGGGGGCAACAGGCTTCACATATCTTGTTGCTGCTTTTTTTTTCTTTCACAGCACCACAAATGATTGAATCTTGCCAGCAGCTGATTTGTAGCAAGATGCAAAAACCCAGTGGAGCTTTGAATCCTCCCAAAATGTTCAGCCAATTTTCTGCAAATTCCTGGTCACAACACATATGCAACATACATATCATTTGGAAGTGAACCCAAACAATCTCCATATATTTATCACAAATGTTTATGCATTTACGAAACAACAAAAACTTTAGGTACATTTCTCCATTCCCAAAACTTTGAAATCAAAGTTTTGCACATTGCAACCAAGAGGATTGAGACACCCGAAAACAAATTCAAACCCAACTCAAGGAAAAGAAAACACTTAGAATTCTCCAGAACTTTGGCACTTTGGCAGATTTGCTCACCTTCCAAAAACCAAAATATAATCTCAAAACACTTCTGAGCTTACAAAACCAAAGTGTTGGTTTTGTACACCCTGCTCAATGACAAAATGCAGATCAAAAAGCTTAACAACCCAAATGTTGGAAAATGCTTAATTCCCAAACCAACAAAGACAAAAATGCAGATCAAAATCTTGACAACCCAATATCTAGCTGGAAAAAGCTTGATTTCAAAATTCCCAAACCAAACAAACACAAAAATGCAGATCAAAATCTTGACAACCCAAAGCAGTGGGAAAAAACTTGATTTCAAATTCCTACACCAACAAAAGACAAATAATCAAAACCAATCTCCGCAGAATCAAGGCAGAGAAAAAAGGTTCAAAGATTCATTCTAGTCACATTAAGGTCTGAGGAGGCAGATTATGTCATTTTCTCGACTGCATTATATGACATTATCTTTCTAGCACGGATGATCATACACTCGTCATAGTCACCAAAATCTTTGTTGAACATGAATTCCTCTTAAAGTTTTCACAAGGTCAAGTTGGCCATACCCATAGGTAAAGTATCTTTGGCTTTGGTTTTCTCTAATTCCTAGTTTAGGGTTTAAGGATTTATGTGTAAAGGTAAAGAACCAGTCAAATTTTTTCTGCCTTCTTTTTATGTACACCTTCTTTTTCTTTGCCCTAACCCTAGCCGTTACTTTGCCTTACTTTCTTTTTGCGCGCACCTTTCTTCTTTCAAAGATAGTACAAGGCGTCTTCTTTTCTTTCTTTCTGCACACGCCTTTCTTCTTTTGGTGGATTGTATAAAACATCGTTTCTTTGCCTTCATTCAACGAGATTGAAGCTGGAACATCGCCATTGCTCAAGTTCATGTGTGTCACTTAGGTTTTTTATCTCTTACTACTAACCTTTTTCTCCTTCATTTTCTTTTTCAATTTTTCTCCCTCATCTTTTCTCTTCTTGGTTTCAGTTTTTTCAATTTGTTTTTCTCTATTTTCTTTTTTGAGTTTTTTTTAAAAAATTCTTTTGTTCATCTCCACATTTGCACTTGCTTATTTTTTTTTGGAGTGTTTTTGCAGCTTTCTTGCGACATTGATTTTTTTGATTTGTCATGCCTGTATGCATGGCCTCATACATGACGACTAGTTACAGGCATGTCAATTATGCCTTTTAGGGTTAATGTACATTTTTAGGATTAATGTACGTTCTTAGGTTATTGTACGTTATTAGGTGTTTTAAGGTTATGGCTTGTTTAAGGTTTTAGCTCGTTGAAGGGCTATATAAAAGGTCAAGTTCTTCCTTTTTCTTATTAGTTTTTTTAGAATTCCTTTGTCAAGGAAAGTTTCTTCCATAGTTAAACTAGATTTCTAGATGCTTAGGACGATTATTACACGACCACCGTTTATATACAATACATTTTCATTCCTTCTTTGCAATTTAATACACGAGAATTTCATCGCAACCTCCTCTTGCGCATCTCTTTTTGGTTGATTTGTTTCTACCTTTGACTGGTTTTAGTTTTTTTGTTCATTAGAGTTTGCTATGGATTTACACCCTTATGACATCGTATGTCACGACATTACATGTCACGATAGATTTTTATTTTTATTTGCATTTGCTTCTCATCACCATCTTCTCTGACACCTTCTATGTTCTTTTCCTATAACATGATTTATGCAACACATTTTATTTTTTTCTTATGTAATTTTTTAAACAATCTTCATTTTTTTAATTTAATTTTTTTCATTATAGTTTCCCCTTGTTTCTTGATTTCTTCCATTGTGTGAACTGAAGCACACTTTCTTCTTTTTGTTTATCATTCTTTAGGCACAATGTTTTTGAAAGCCTTCTTGGTTCTATTGGTTTTTTATTCCTCCATTTGATCTTTATTTGATTTTTGATTTTTGATTTTCCTTCTATGTTTTCCTTCCCTTACACTCTATATTCATCTTGTTATTTTTTTCTAAATTTTACAAGCATTCAAGCCGGTTTATTTTGTTATTCTGTTTTTCCTTTTCTTTTTTTCTTTGTTTCTAGCACTATTTTTTGTAAGAGTTTTTTTTTATTTTTTATTTTTTTGTATTTTTGTACCAATTCCCAATGGCTAGCGTTTGTGGACCATCTTCGAAGGGAATTTGTCTTCGATCTCTGCTTGAAGAAGCTGTAATCAATTAACATTTTTTTTCATTCAACAATCTTGAACAACATCTTGAACAAGAAGCTTCTACGTCATATTCTTTATCTGTTTCCACACCTTTTGTTATGTTGTCTACACCTTTTGTTAATAGCAATGTTGATTTGTTGCGATCTAAAGATAAATATGACATTTATCTAAAATTGTCTGATTTTTTCTAATTCTCTTCAAGTTTATGCCAAAAAAAATCATGTTGATGATGCTACAAATGCTAAACCTTCTAATGATGCAAATGCTGAAGCTTTTGATGTTACTGCTATTTCGTTTTTGTAATTCTATAACCCTACAATTTGTTTAAATATCAAAGATTTTCATATATGTGATTTCGATCCTTTTGATGATCATGTTTCTTTCGTTACTATTGTTTGCCATCAATCTCCTTATGATCCCAAGGATGATGTTTTTGCATCTATCTATGATTATATCCCTTGTTTTGATTCTTAGCTTTTCAATTATCCTGATGTTTCTGAGGTATGTCAGAGATCCCGCTTTCCAGAAGTTGATGATAAGGGATTGGAGAATGTGAACATGGGCGGTTGTAGATTCAACAAGCATGTTGGGATTTGGGCCAAAAATGCATTTGATGAATGGTGGTGGTTTTGTGGGTATGAAATAAACATGTCAATTGCAGATTTGTTAAAAAAGGAAGAGAGCGTATAAGATCTTGTAGACATGCTTTGCTTGTTTGTTCTTCAAGTTGCTAAAAAGGATGGCAACATGTACCTTTTGACCAAATATTTTTTCTTGACCTTACTTTTATTTTTCAAAAATTTTAATTTATTTTCTTTATCAATTTTTATATATTTTAGTTTATTGTTTATGTTTTTATGTTTTAATTTTTTTTCTAATTGTTTTTCTAATTTTTTTTTCTTTCATTCATGACAGCATTCAGGCATTGATGAGAAGAATTGGCAAATTGATTAAGCAAAGGTAGAACCAAAGGATTGTTGAAATTATTGTCACCCCAACAGTCCCTTTCAACATTTTTATCAATGTCAAGTACAGTCATGTGAAAATTGTGGGTGATGAAACAATTTTGTGAACATTGAATGTAGGTTTTGGGAAGTCCTTAAAAAAGTTTGATGTGCTTTGTATCAAAGAAAAACATGCCATGCTTTCAAGCGGTTTGTTAGCCCACATCTCCTTATGGTTTTAATATCAAGTTTAGGTATTTTTGTATTCACAATTTTTTCATCCGCGACTGCTTTGAACTTTAGAATGTGGAGTTTGAAGAATTTGCTTTGGTTCAACTACCTACGAGTTTGGTATTAAGGTTTTGTTAGGGGGTTTCAAAAAATTGGTGCATCAATGTGACCAGATGTTCTACAAACTGACATGGCCTGCTGTTGATTGTCCCATCTCGGATGTCATTTCAACATTCAAAGAATTTGCATGCCGATGTCCTATTGTTTAGTTTAAGTCAAGTTTTCATCTTTTTTTTTTCTATCCACGATCTAAATGGAAGAAAGTCGATGACATCTAGTTTACAACTTCTCTGATCGATTGTTAATAAGCTTTGGTTGATTGTCAACCATTTGATTTCTGATTTTCCCATTTTCAAAAAGAAATTTGTTTATCAAAATTGGGCGACTTGTCAACATTACTCATATGGAAGAGATGCTTGTTCCACACAAGTAGGGAATGGAAGTGATGGGCCATTGTGACCCCCATTTTGTATGGGAAATTAGCTCTTGTTTTTATTTTTTATTTTTTGGGTTTTTGTTGTTCCATTTTTTGATCATTTTCAATTTCTAATTTTCTTTGTTTCCATATATATCATTTTACTTCTTGATTTTTTAATTTATTTTCCTTTCTTACATTTAAATTAATTTTTTAATTTTTTATTGTTTTTTTCCTTGCAAGTACAATCAAGTTGATAAGCATTTGAGAGATTATGCTTTACAATGCATAATGAGCGGAGAACTCAAAAGTAATCACTTGCTTAGTTATGATGAAGCTTTTAAAGAGAAGAAAGATGCCTTTGATAAAAGAAAAGGTTTTTTTTTCCTAGATTTTAGGGTTTTTGTTCTTTTGTTTTTGCTTTTTGACTTTTTTTGTATTTTTCTAGTTGTAAGAGTTTTATGAAAGTTTGATTGATTTATTGCTGCCTTTAAGAGGTTGTGCTACCGATGGTGTTTTTTCACATATGGGAATTGGTGGTGAATTCTGTCATTTTTAGATTTTTATTTTTATTTTTTATCATTGCTTTCTAAATTGTTTTTATTTTGTAGAGGTTTTTGAAAATGTTGAAAATCTAACTCCTTCTCATTTTGTTAATGCTTTTGATGGGAATGATGTTCTTGTTAATGGTATTTTACCGAATGTTGGTCACGATGTTTCTATTACTTGAAAGGATCTTCTTGATGGTGCATTGCCTCAAGATTTACTTGATGGTCCTTCTTTTTTTGGTGTTGTGTCACATGTTACTGCTGTTGATAGTGTCCTTACACAACAAGTTTTGGTTTTTATTGGTTTTGATGTCCTGGTCTTAAATTCTCATGTGAAGATTTATGACAATGAGTTTTTGAATCGCATGTTTGATCTTGAACTTCCAAAGTTTCGAGCAGATTTGGAAAGGATCTATGGTCGACAACCACTTGAACTTATCAATGTCAACACTACTTCCATGAATGTGTTTAGCAATTTACAAAATTGCCCAATAACAATCAATGTTGTTGATCCAAGGGCAATCCTTGGTGTGGTGGTAGATGTGGCAACAATGCCAAAAGTATTTTTTATTTTAACCTTTTTTTCCATGTTAATTTTAATAGTTATTAGTTAATTATTTTTTCCTTTTTATCACATCCATTTCTATCTTTTCTTTTTTTTTTAAAATTCTTGTTTCAGAGCCTTTGATTTCAATTTTTGATCATCATGGCTTGGGGGCAGACATAATTCAATTCAACTTTGTATTTCATATCTTCAAGGTAATTATGCTATTTCATTTATTTCAGATTGTTTTCATTTTGTATATTTATTTTCATGGACTAATAAGTCATTTGTTGGTTTTGATGCAAAGCTGACAAAATTTTGTTTTGGAAAGCTTTTGATTCATTATTTTTTATTATTTTTCCAACGATAGGTGCAAAATAAAGGTATAATTGGTTTTTCATTTTTTTATTTTCTTATAATTATGATTCTAGATTTCCAAGTTTTCTTTTTTTTTCCCCTCCTTGCTTTACAATTTAAAAAAAAAATCGTAATGCAAGACCTATGTTTTGCAACTTGAATTTTACTTGTATCCTGCATGGAGATGTGGGGAGCTTGAACTTGACTTGGATGCTACAATTCAAGATGTTGCTAGTTGATTGAACTTTATTTCGATGTTGCAATTTGAGATGTTGTGGGTTTTGTTGTTTGGAGTTGCTTGAACTTTATTTTGATGTTGCAATTTGAGATGTTGTGGGTTTTGTTGTTTGGAGTTGATTGAGTTACATATTCAATTTTTGTACATTTACAACATCTTCATTTGCAAATTGTTGGACTTGGATTTGTGTTTCATGTTCATTTTCAGAGTTCAAACATTTACATATTCAGATTTTTGCACTTTGAGATACACTAGGATTCAGTTGTTTTTGTTTTTTCATTATCTTGGAATCTATTGTTGGAATTGGAATTTGGTTTTGGAATCGTTTGTTGAGGTTGAATTTCAAATTCAAGAGATTTTGAAAATTTGTATTTAAAATGAGTTAAAAAGAAGATAAGAAAAATAAATGAATTTTAAAAAAAAATTAAAGAAAAGAAATATGAAGTAAGTAAAAGAAAAGAAAAAAGATAGAGAAAAGAAAAAAATTGAAAAAAATGAAAAAAAAAAAAAAAAACCTTCCAGATTTTGGAAGGTACATTTGACAAAAACTGTAAAATTAGGGCAGGTAAGCACCCTAAACATACAAAGAAAAAATTCGACCGATTCTTTACATTAAAAAAAATACAAAGAAAAAATTCAACCTGTTCTTTACATGAATGTAAGGGCTAACCCTAAAACTTCTAAAACCCCGTTCACATTATAAAAGAGATGATGGGAAAGAAAAAAAAAGCCTAATCACTAAATAATTTGCAAGGGGTTTTTGGTTGATCAAGCTAATTTCACATTCAAGGTGAATGACAATGTCTACCTAGTGACAATATAAATATGAAAACTAATAATAATAATAATAGCTAAACTTGTCACCCAAAACCCTAAAATATGTAGATCAGATTGCATCCATCATCCATCCACATGTTTGTTTACATACATACATACATATGTGTAAGTGACATAGGGTGGGTTTGGGTGAGATTTTTAGTATAAATTTTATTGTATAATTATACTCCTCCTTACAAACAAGAAGAGTCAATAATAAATTAAGCACTCTGAGGAGGAGGGTGCAGCTAACTCAGGCTCTGTTTCCAAGGGACATGGGTTATCAAATCTCCTTTTGAAGATCTCTCTGGGTTGGTTGGCACTGAGGAAGGTGAGGTGAGGGGAGGAGGGGAGGGGAGGGGAGGGGAGGCCAATGAGGCCAAGTATCCCAAAACCCTAACCCTAAAACTTAAGCTTGAACACTTGCCCAATATCCTAAACTTGCAACCATTCATGTACTATATACCAGCCAAAATCCAGCCTTAGACACTAATAATACCAATACTAGGCTGATATGAAATGCTATGCTGAAAGAAGATTCAATAGTATGTTCAAAAGTTGATCCTAAACCCTAAACCCTAAACCCCACCCAACACTGGTCCAACACAGTATTGGGCAGTTCTTTTGATTTTTTTCAATAATGCTTTAGGTTATAGATTAAAAACCTGGAGGGCAATTCGGTCGGGGTTCATCCATCCACAAACCAAGTCATATTGGGCTTCTAATGGATGGTAAGCTGATGGTTGTTGCCACGAAAATGGCAATCATCAACCAAAAAAATGATGGAAATTTTTTTGGGATGATCATCCGTAACAATTCAGACATCCATCTCTAATTTTTACTAGGTACCCAATGAAGAAAACGTTGAGTTTCCCTTCAAATTTCACAAGCCTTTCCATTTGACATAGCTATTGATCCAACAAGATCAATATATTGTTGATAGATTGATATCCCCCAACAACAAACCAACCAACCAACCAACCAAAACAAGGGGTGTGTCAACATTGTGGCCTCGCTATTTACATTAAAAAGGTATCTTAAGGCAAAACAAGGATTATGGAAACTCAAATATTTCACCATGCAAAAATATACCTAATCTTCACAAAAAGAAAAACCCACTAATAGAAACCAAAATCCTTCAAGATATATTATAATAACTCTATAATAACTAAATCTCAAGTTTCAACACAAGCCAAAATATCATCTTTCACAAAATCCTCATATAATAATAAAAATAGACCTATTATTATTATTACCTAGGGGCCAAAATCCCTGAAGCTTACTATAATGAATCTCAACACAATATCCTTGCCTGAGTAGGCCAGGCCAACAACAAAAGGCCCAAGTATATAGGCTAGTTGGCTGACACCAAATAGTAAGAATATAAGGAGAAGAATCTCTTGGACAACTCCAAAGGCACATTTCCCAAAGGGATTGTGGAACTCAATGTCTAATTTTTTAATGTTTAAAGTTGAAACTAAGGTGGTGGTGGTGGTGATCTTCTTGTGAGGGTGAGTGCTTTTATGCACAAAAGTAAAACTTTTGCAAAAGCATATGAGAGCTTTTGTCAGGCTCATTGGGGAAATCAAAGTGTCTCTACCCAAGGTGGACCTACAAACCATGGTCCTTCAACCCTACCCTAGTTTTTAGGTTCTAGGTCCTATGTATAAGTAGTTCTAAAGTTTTGAAGTCATGGGTCTTCTTAGGCTTAAGCTTTAATATGTAAGGCATATTCAATGGTAACAATTAAATGGGTTTTTTACACAAATATGTTGTGATGTTCCTTAGCTTGTTTCCTATGTTGAATACATGCCCAATTACGACCCATGAAGGTGGAAACCATTGTTGGGTAACTATTATTCCTTGTGTTCTTTTTCATTGTTCCTTTTTAAGAATATGTTGGGGAATGCTTTGGGAATTTAATAGAAAAAAACCATAGAGGACCATGGGAACCTTTTGAAAACATGATGGGAACACTTTGAGAACACCCAAAATCTAAATTTTTAAAAAAATTATTAAGAAATAAACTTTCAAACCAGCCACAAGAAGAAGCCAAAATTGGCCCTAGTCTAAACCCAAATTCAAGAGTTCTTATAAAAGGACATGTGAAACATGGAAGCATAAAATTTAGGGTTGAACCTTAAACCCTAAATGTAGGTTTCTATTTAGGTTTCAAGCTTTTAATTTCTAGGAAAATTTGATGTGGCCACAAAAACCTATATATTTAGGTTGCAAATTTTTTAAATTCTCAATTTTAGAGATCTAGGATTAAGGGCTTACCTACTTTAGGGGGCAAGCATCATGCAATCCTTTTCTTTATTGGTTGTGAGTGCACACCTAAAGCTCAATGGATTTACATTGATTGACACTATCTTTAATGGTTCCCAATGTGTTGGTGGAAGGGCTTCTTCCCTAATTTCTCACCTATATACACCAGCCTACATACATGCCCACACTTTTGAGGAAATAACACGAGACAAACTATGATGCTAAATTGAAGAATTCATGCTTAATTGTATCATAGTTGCGGAACTTGGGTAATGGCAACAACAACAACAACTTGTGCAACTAATATTACGACTACCATTAATTTTTATTACTATTATTGTAAGGTTGGTGGTGATGATATGGTCATACTATGGCCACCACACTAAACCCTATTAGAACTCCCACCCAAAAGTAGATGAACCTTTGGGTAGGTTTAAAATAGTGATATATATATATATATATATATAGTAGGATGTTTGCAAATCTTGTACTAGTATGACAATTTTTTGAGCTTGGAAGAAGAAGTTGTTGATGTTGTGGTCCCACTAAGTTGTTTTACATTCCTTAAAATGGGTGACCATGATAATAATAGATATCATATGACACACTTTCTAGAGAGAATCTATCTCTTCAAAAGGAGACAATAGCTTTGCCATAAGGAAGAGGCTTTTGGTCACAAGAGCTCTTATCAAAGTATATAAATAAATATAAATATATATATACATACACACACACATATATAGCAATATATAAATATATATGGAAATATATATAGAGATGGTGATCATATATATATATATATATATATATAGGTTTTGATTTTGTGGAGCTTATGGTCATATTAAAAATAAGGAGTACTTGAATTTCTGAATTTGCTTTGTACTTTGTCTTGACTTCCCATTGGCCCCACCCTCACATCTGGCCTTTCAAGGTGATGTTTTTTTTCCATTGCAACCTGACTCTTAAGATTTTGTAAGGCAAATAGCCCATCATCATCCATTGGAAGCCTCTTATGACTTAGTTGTAGATGAAACCCCAAATGAGTTGATGTTGGTTCAAGCTTTGGAGGGGGTACCTTACATTGCATCATCCATATATTGGATGTCCCATATGACTCAATTGTGGATAAACCCCAAATTGTGGATGAACCCCAAAGGAATTGACATGGGTGGTGGGTTAATTTATTCTACACTATCTATCTATCTATCCATCCATCTCTCCATTCATCCATTGCAAGCCTTTTGTGACTCACTTGTGGATGAACCTCAAATGAGTGGACATGGGTTCCATCTTTGGTAGGGTAACTTAACTCCAGCCCAACATACCCAACTTCTTTTTAAGGGATTGATCATCTCATGATCTTACTATAACCAAGTTGGTTGTTATATAGGTAACAAACAACATTTAAAAAAACAAAATAAAATTTGGGACATTTTTTCATTTTTTTCAACAAAAAATGAAAATTTTGAAAAAATGTGTAAGATTGACTATTTTTTCTTTTTAAAGAAAAGCACAAGTCTTTTTATATTAAAAAATTAATTAAAAAAAAAACCTGGTGATGACATGTTCTTATCATAGCAAATATTTATTAGTTTAAATATTTGGGAATTAAATTGATGTTTATTACTTATGGTGTGTAATTAGAATTGCTATGTTACACCTTTATCAAGGCATTTTTTGGACATGTTTTCAGCAAAAAGCTGAACATATATGCACATTTAGTCAACTTATCATGTTAGTAGATTATCAAAAATGTGTTTCCAACACTAAATAGTGTGATAAGTAGACATGTGGGATGGATGCCTAACTAATGGCCAACTAATAAACATGTTTTTAAAAATGCAAATAAGGGAAGTCTTGAAAGTAAACAATTGCAAATGAAAATGGAAAATTTGGATATTATTGTGTGGAAAATTCTGGCAATATATATATATATATATATATATATATATATAAGACCAACAAAAATGATAAATGGGCTTTAAATCCTAACAACTACCTAGTGGAGAAAACCAAAATATGATGTTAAAACATTTTATTTTTAAAAGCCAAATAAAAATAAAGTTAATTAGGAAACCATATCTTTAAAAAAATTTAATTTAAATTATTTAAATAAATATTTATTAAAAAAAGAAAAAAAAAGCCTAGAACAAGCCTGAAAGAGTTTGTGAAAAATAAATAATGTAAAAGTAATACCCATTAAATTGTGTGAAGCAAAGTTGACAAAAAAAGGTTTCTAATGATTTAAAATGTCAAAATAAACATCGCCATTATGTTACCATCAAAACCCATTTTATAGCCATCTTCTTACATGAGCTAACAACCCAAAGGAAGGAAGAACAACTCATGTAGTACCACTTGTTGTTTTGTTGTGTAAACATTGGAGAATTGTTGCAATTGTTTCAAAGTATTAGGAATTCAAAGGGTTAAAGGTTATATTATTGTTTTCAATAGCCACAACATACTAGATGCTAATCATATGTTGATAAAAATGGCAATCGTGGGATTTATAGTGACGTTATTTTAGAAAAGGATTATACGTCTTTTCGCCCAAAAAATTAATTTTCATATAAAGAAAATTTTGAGCAATTTTTTGAGAAAAAAATTATAATAAATATTTATAATTGTGTTCAAGTATATGACATGTCTTCTTATTTGTAATTTTAAAATAAATATGAAAATTTGAAAATGTGCCTTGATTCTTCATAAATTCAATATTTTGTCTTTCAAAATGATAACATAATCAAATGACAAAAAAATTATCACCTTTCATTTTGATTCATCAAATCTCATATAATTTCCAAAATAAAAATAAGTCCAAAAAAATAAAATCAAGGTAATTTTTTTCTTACAGTAGTAATACAGTAAAAAGATGAAAAGTTCCACTTGGGGGGGTTGGGGGAAGGGGGATGGTTTAACGGGTGGAGATTCAGAAGGCTGCCCGGTGTTATCACGGGTCCAGTCGGTAAAGAGGGGACTGACGGAAGGCTCGCTCGCATGTTGGGAACAGGACGTCGTCGCGCGGACGCAAGAGGAGCTTCCGCGCACGCGAGAGACGACGCGCCGAATTCCGGGCACAAGACCGGTGCTGAAAATTTTTATTCTATTTTGAATCTGCCAATTGATCTGCGGGCGTCTTTGAAGAAATTTCGTGATGGGCGATTTTTTTTTGTTTTTTTTAATTTGGCAACGGGTGGAAAATTGTTTTTGAAGAAAAATGATGCAGCGAGTAGCGTGAGGAAGCAGCTGGTCTGATCTGGTCTGGTCGAGTCGAGCCGGACGTGCATGATCGTCCTTTTTGCAAAGGACTGACTGAGTCACCATCGCCGATAACTTTCTTGGATTGTGGTTTTTTTGCTGCTGGGAAGCAATCAATCAGCAAGGAACAGTTTTTTGTCGGTTTTGTTTTGTTTTGTTTTGTTTTTTTTTTCTGGTTTTCTGGTTTTGTTCTTTTGTTTTTTGGGGTCAGAGCTGTTTTGGATCAGTGTCAGTCTCTCTCGAGATACGTGTTTGCAACTGTCGAAATCTCCGGCGATGAACCAAATTCCAGGAGCTGCAGGAGATCGCCGGATCTGCCACTTGTACTGTAATTCGAGATGCACAGAATCCATGTCGTGAACCCTGATCATTTCTCCTCTTGTTCTTGATCGCGAACTTCCTTTTCGGCGGAGAGAGAGAGAGAGAGAGAGAGATCGGCGGAAGCTGTGAATTTTCTGTTATAGCTTTGGGAAGCTTGAACAAGCCGGTTTGAGCTTCGCGGATGATTCTTGTTGCAGGAAGCTCAAACCTTGGCGGATTCCTGTGTGAAGAGGCTTGGTGATCACGCCGGTTTGAGCTTCGCGGATGATTCTCGTTGCGGGAAGCTCAAACCTTGGCGGATTACTGTGTAAAGGCTTGGAGTAGTAAGGATTACGACTACAAGAGCCTGAGATTAGCGCGCGTGCGGGTCGACCCATGAGGAGCAGGGAGCTGCGCGCAGGAGACCCGTGAGAATCCGAACTCCTTTGACGACGCGACGTTGCGGAAGAAATGGCTTACCGCGGGTCCATCGCTCATGGGGTTGCTGCAGAGGAAGAATCGACAACACCAGGGACGTATATGGGAAGTCGATCAGGCCGTCGTCCGCATCTCATGTCGTCGTTGTCGTCGCCAACAGCAGTTCCAGCTGCAGCTGATGCAGCACGCGGCTACTACTACTCCTCCTCCTTCTCCTCCTCCCCAGCAGCTTCAGGTCCGGTGGCAGAGCTTCAAAACAAGCTAGACTCTCTGGATCTCAGCACAGGCGCTCCTAAGCAAAGTAGTCGAAGCTCCAAGCTGTCGCAGGTCAGTACAATCTCTATACATTCGCGCACGATCCATCTTCTGTGCACGTCTGCATACTAGAATAACTGAAGTTGTAGTTCTTGTGGAAGAAGAAGAAGAAGAAGAAGAAGAAGAAGAGTGCGTGCAGAGTGCAAATCCCTTGAATCTCTTGTCTGAGTACTACTACTAGTCATGTCGCGACCAAAATTTGCATGAGGAGCTTACCTGAATGCGTTGCTGCTGCCGCGAACTGTATGTGTGTGTGTGTGTGTGTGTGTGTGTGTGTGTGGGTGTGGGCATGAGACTAGCCCCGGGAGCAGCAGCTTGTGATGGATATTCACGGCAACGTAGAGGCGATTGCAGCAACAGCAGATTCCACCACTATGCAGCAGCAGCAGCAGCAGCAAGAATCTGAAGAGGTGACTAGGTCTACTACCCAGCAAGATGCAAGCTGGGTGTACATGTTATCTCCACCACGCTCACAAATCCCTAGGTACAATCCTCCACAAGCAGAAGCAGAAGCAGCAGCAGCAGCAGAAGCCCGCCAAGACCAAGGTGATGGTGATGGCGGTGTCAGTCATGGTGGCAGCAGCAGCAGTCTGCGAATGCTGCAGCCAACCTCTACTCTGTTGTCATCTGCTGCAGAGTATGGAAATGGTGCAACATCGATCAGCTCCTCAACATCGCCTAGTGATGCATCAACCTCATCAGCTGCAGCACTGCAGCAGCACAACAACATGCTAAGCAGCAATGGGGGTGGTCATGCACCCGGTGTTGTTGCCAATGGATCTTCCTCGGCAGCAGCACTACTGACCAAGAATGGAATTTACCACAGTGCCAGACATCATCAACATGGGATGCAACAGCAAGCCATGCGAAATGGCAACAACAACAACGACAACGGCAGCAATCAGCTCTCAAACCCATCGACATCTGGCTCACTCACTCCTCACATGTAGGTGGTTTTCATGAACCTTTTCTCTAGTACTATGTTCCCAGCCACTTCCAACAGTTTTCTCCATCCTAAGTTCTTTTCCACACATGCAGCAACTGTTGTGGCTGGTTCTTTTGCTTATTTTTCTTCTTCAGCAGTTTCTCCAAGCTCTTCCTCCTACAGATGTGACTACTGTTGCTCGCTTCTTCTTTGCACATTTTTCTTCATTCTTCAACAGTTTTTCTCAATCTTGAAGCTCCTTCTACAGATGCAACTACTATTGCTGACTCTCTGCACATTTTTCCTCTTCTTCAACAGTATAATTCTCCTTCTTCAAGGTCTCTCCTACAGATAGATGCAAACTACTGTGGCTGGTTCTTTGCACAATTTTTCTTCTTTAACAGGAATCTGCATCTCTAAGCTCCTCTTACAGACTACAACTGTAAGCTGCTCTTCTTCTTCTTTGTCTTTTTTTTCACAATTTTTCTTCAACAATTTCAGAGGTGGATCATGCAGCAACAGGAGGGAGCATCAGAGATCATCATACCATGAAACAGAATTGCAGCAACAATCACAAAGTGAGGGGGGACAAGAACAAGGCTTCTTCTCGTCTGAGATGCCCACACAGACAAACAACATTTTCACCAACAATCAACAGGTTGGTCTAAGTGTAGAAACAAATTTGTTCACAAAATCTCTTAGCAAATTCTTCACAAAATTTCTTGACTAATTCTTCGAAATTTCAAGCACAATATTTGTATCAACCACTCTTCCCACATTGCACCCCAAAAAAACAAATGGGTGGTGGTGAAAATGCTGCGAAATGCGAGATTTGTGATTTCAGTCTCAGTTTATGTTACATGATATTCAGATGTGAAAAAAACTCACAACAAACAAAACTGCAAGTTTTGCTAGGATCTGGATCAATATGCACTCTGAAATTTTAAAAAAAGCTTGCTGCCTCTTGCAAATTGCTGCCCACCCAGGACATGATGGTGATGAATTCAAGGATCTCAGATGATGACAATGATGTCAATGCCCAGTTACGCAAACGACTCACAGAAGCTTCAATCAAGGCACGAACAAAAATTCCTGCAAAATCCCCATCCCAAATCCTGCTTCTTCTGTTGCACTAACTACCCTAAACCCTAATGATATTCCACTCCTCTCTCTGTCTTCTCTCTCCATTTTTGGTTTGGTTGGGTGATGAGAAGAACCCATTGACGGGTTTTTGTTTTCTTATCTGATTTCTTTTTTTAGGGTTAAGTTGTGCAATTGGCATGTGCAGGAGGCGCAACTCATCAGTGAGAAAAGAATACTAGAGCTACGGGTTGCAGAGCTGCGACTGGTATGATTTGATTTCTACTACCAGGCTTCTTCAAGTCTATTTACTGCATACATAAATCACACCAGCAGACTGTTCTTCAACATATTCTTCCGATGATTTCATAATCTCCTCTTATTAAACTTGTCCCGAGTGAGTTACTATGACTTAATAACAATCGGTGTTGGTTTTGTGAATGACAGGCATATGATCAGATGCAACAAGCACTTGTAGATGCAGCTTCGAAAGCTTTGTCATACCGGCAAGATATCCTTGAAGAAAACATCCGCTTAACATATGCTGTTCAGGTTGAGAGTTTGAATAAAAAAAATTTAAAATCCCAATTCATCATCATCTTGATTTTTGCCAGGCTAAATCATGAGGCTTTGAGATTCTCTTGAGCCGTTTTAAATGCCAGGCTTATTCATGGTTACAAATTTTGTTGTTGGGTTGTTGTTTGTGTTGAGCTTTGATAAACCTTGAGCTTGCACTGGGTCATGCCAGAAATTTTTTGTACACTGAAGAATGGGTGTGGGTGGTTGGTTCCTGGCTGTGGGGTGTGTGATATAGTTGGCAGAGCAAGATAGGATGACGTATGTTCAGTCATTGATGCCACTCTTGACTGAGTTTGAATTGCAACCACCTGTCTTGGATGCCCATTCCATGGTTAGCTATATCAAGGTTAGTTTCATAACAATTTCTTTTTGCTGATCAGAGAGTCGAAGATATCTGACCAGCCAGCGGCACCACCCAGAGGTGCAAATAGATGCTTCTGAATCATTTGCATCAAATGTGCTTTTGAATTTTCTTGGATTTCCAACACAAATTGTCTTTGAAACTCCTGTTTCTCACTCCAGCTGAAAACATTTGAATGGGGTAAGTAAAGTCGTGGGAGTGATTTTGCATTCAGACTACAGCTTTGCATTCGATGACAATTCCCTTCCAATTATCCAATTCCTTTAGCAATTGGTGATAGGAAGGAAGGCGCTCTGATATGAACTTTGTTGTGGGAAAATTATGGTTTAAATCTGTGCAGATACTGGTACAGAGATTGCGTTCTGAGTTGGAGCTGTACAAGGTCTTGGGTTTCACTCATTGCAGCTCTTCTGTTTAATTTTTTTGAGTGCCCAATTTTTTCTTCAGCTCCTCCTCTATTTCTCGCTCCAATGCCTGCAAGTGAAAGAAAGACTTGGAACCAAAATACCATAAAAGAAAAAAATTGCTCAGACATGAAGGAAATTGTATGAATGTAATTTACAAGGAAAAAAATTTCATGGATGCAGGCAAAGGTGAAGGACTCTGAGTACTACACACCATATCAGCCTTCCTTTCAGCCTCCCCGACACTATACTCCTCCGACCCAATCACCTCCATTTCAAGTACTAACAAATTTCGCCAAATTAGTTTGGTCCATTCTAAAGCCAAAACAACACAGTCTAGTGTTCTTCTGTAGTTTTGTCAGACCAAAAAAATATTTAAAAAATTAAATTAAATTAGATTAAATTCATATGCAAATACACATTTCCATTGTGAACCAAAAAACTGTAAATTTTCCGTGACACTTTTGCTGTGCATATGTATTAGAGAACCGAGAAAAATCAAAGGAACAACACTTGAAGTTTTTGCCTGTACTAGTAGTGACTTACTCAAGAGTCTAGAACTTGAAATGTGGGTTTTTTGTCCATAAGATGTTTGCAGGTACTAACACCATTTGAGAAAATTCAAGACACTGCAATGTACTAAACAAGACCTTTTTTTTGTGATCAGGGGAATGGGTTTGAGATAGTACCCTCGTTTTCACTACAACCAAAGTCACCAACTCCAAAACAAGAGGCAGAAGTGTATTGGGAACGAGGCGCTTCTTCCTCTCCTCACAAGGATGGACCAATTGGGAACAACAACAACAACAACAATAATCTACTACACAAGGACTTCATTCATCAAGAGTGAGTTGCTCCAAAATCCCATTATTTTTCTCCATCAATTGTGTCAGTCAATCCATTTGCAAAAAGCTCGTTATCAAAAAAAAAAAAACAAACAGAAATAACTGAAATTGCCAATAGTTTGAAAGTATCAAAGACTTTGAATGTGGTGGATCTTCAAATTGAGCTGTTTGAAATTTGTGATAGAGAGAACCAACAGACCTCTCTCAGGAAGATGCGCTACCAAAAAAAAAAAAACACTGGTTACAATGTTCACTTTTCCTTCCTTTTGTATATATATGATATACTGTATAGCATCTAACTTGAGGAAATGACCATCGGGGTGATGACTGGTTGGTTCACAAAACAGACAACACCAAAACTCACGAGCACTTGTTCCACATGAGTCAATGGGTGGCCAGACAACAGCAGCAGCAGCAGCAGAGCGTTTTTTCAGTGATCCCGAGGGCAATGAGCTACCACTTCCGAGTAACCAGGAGCAAGACTCTGAATTCAATAGATTCAATCCTGGTCCCCAGCTGCATACTCTGGCTGAAGAATTAGAACCCACATCCTTAAGCATTCAAGAAGGTAAATTACATCATCTTTGATGACCAAATTGATGATGCTTAATGTTGTTGTTGTTGTTACATGTGTCCATCTTGAGATTTTTTTGTATACTTTTCACATCATCATGAGATTGATATCAAATTTGTGGCTTGACTGACATTGGGTTGTGAGGTTTTTGGGTTTTGGCAGAAGGTGGTGATCCTTTACCAGGAATCGAGGGCTTAACAATAGTGGGTGATGCTGTTTTGGGTGGCCGATTGACCGCATGTGGTCACTCTGTTAATGGCACCTCTCTTTGCATCTTCCAGGTTCTTATTTTCAACAGACCACCAACCTGAACTTTTTTAGCAGCAAAAAAAAACATTAAAATTCTGTAACTGTTGTGTTTGAGAAAATGAGCACCTTTGTGCACTGGAAAAAAAATTAAAATTAAATAAAAATTTAAAAAAAACACAAGTGAAAAATAATATTAATATTTTTAATTAATTAAATAATTAATTAAATTAGAAAAAAAGAAATCTGACTTTGGGTGGTTTGGATCATTGGGTTTGTTGCTATTGGACTTGTAGTGGATTCGGGAACTACCAAATGGCAATCGAATTATCATTGATGGTAACTTGTTTGCTAATCCTTGGGTAGTAGTGTAAGCAGTGATTTTTATTTTTATTTTTATTTTTGGGGGACAAATTTTTTTGTCATTTTTTAAACCCCAAAAAAATTTGGGGAAAAATTGTGAAAAATTGTGCTTTTGTATTGTAAATTCAACTAATTTTATAAAATTATATACTAAGATACATATTTAATTTCTAAATTCAATACTAATCAAAGAAGAAGATGATAATTTTTTTTTTTTTCTTTTTTTGGGTAAATGACAGGAGCAGGACAACCAGAGTATATGATCACCGCGGATGATTGTGAGAGCAAAGTGATGATCAATTGTGTACCTATGGATGAGCATAATCGCCAAGTAAAAACCCTAAAACCAAAAAAAAAAAAACCCTAATTTATCTTTGTTGCAAATCGGTATAGTGTAAATGTGAAGCTTGATAATAAACATCACCCAATACCCATCCGGTATACTGAAGAGAAAAAAAATGTGTGAATATATCCATTGAGTCAAAGGGAAGCTGGAAAATCGATATTATATTCAAAAATAGGGTTCAATTCATTTTTAAATTTGATATTATAATATTCAAAAAAGGGTTCAATTTTTTAAATTTATTATTGCATATTACAATAATTTGAGAGGGTTTGAAATGGTTTTCGATGTGCAGGGAGAGGTAGTGACGGTGGTGGCAAATGATGGAAAATCGATATCTCAAGGTCTGTTTGAGATCCGCCTTTTAACAATTGAGAAATTATATATTGCAAAAAATGAAAAAACCCTAAACTCAAAAAATTAAAACTTAAATTAAAACTAAAAATTAAAATCAGGTCCATAAACCCTAAACCCTAAACCCATCAAATTTGATCAAAGCATGTTGGGTTTTTTTTGGTGCCATGTTTGCAGATCCAATGATGAAAGATCAAATTGACAACTACATTGCAAACAATTATGCATCATTTGATGTGCAATTTCAGGTCCATATTCTATATACACTTAAAGCCTTCTCTTATTCACACTTGCATTGTGTTTTACTAAAAAAAAGGTTTGCAAGTGATTGAAATTTTTGTGCATGAAATTGAATTTACCCAAAATCACAACAAGTTGGTTGGTGAGTAATAAGTAGACGATTGGCATAACCTTTTTTAGGGTTTAGGGTTTAGGGTTTAATATAACACAATAAATGCATTTCTCCTTTCAGGAAGGGACATCTGAGGAATCACAAGAGCTTGCCACATTGGTTCTTCGTCGTTCTACATACGAGTTACGCCGAAATGGCTCACGACAAGTTATTAGCGAAAAATATGCAATTGATGTGTTTGTATGTTGTTGCACAACTTCCCCTTCCCCTAAACCCATTGACTTCCCGTCTTTTAATTTTTCCTCTTCTTTTCTAAGAGCAATATTCAAAGATATAAAGTGCCCTCCAAATGCATTGAGGAATTTTTCCATGTGCTTCAAGATGAGTGTTTTTTTTGTTTCAACAAAATTTTGTCATTTCTTTGACAAAAAAAATTTGGGATTTTATTTATTTATTTTTAAAATTTTAAAGTTTTGCTTTGGCTACTTTTTGCTAATCTTTTGGAAAAATTCGCCAAATTTTCAATATCAAAATATTGAAAAAGAAAAACCATGTTCATGATCTCATCAATCAACATAGATAATACTTATTATACTTATTAAACGAGATTAATTGTTTTTATGTGTGGTAGATTGAGATACCCGTGGGTGGTCAAATAATACAATGCATCATCAAAAGTCATGCTGGTAGAACAATTACTCTTACGTGGCGGGATGCCAGGTAAACACCCTGATCTTCTTTTCATCCCTTGTAAATAAATAGACTTCCATATTGTAATTAGAAAACTCCCAAGGTTTTTGTTCTATTTATTTATTTATTTATTTATCCAAAGGGAAAAAAGACTTGGTATAGCCTTGTGTATAAATGGTGTATAATAAAATGGACAAAAAATAACTAAAAATGTTTCTTGCTAAAATGCAGGATACGTGATGCTGCAGTGTTAGCATTCCGAGCTTTTCTGAAGATGGTAAAATTTTATAGTCTCTCGTTAAGTTGGGATGCCTCAAAGTTGTTCCCGTGTTCTTTTTTGTAACAAATTTTTTGGGACCAATTTTGTAGATGGCTAGGTGGTGGTGGTGGTGGTATAATAAGCTCTTTTTGATTGATTGATTTCAAACCTCTTGAATCATAAGTTGTTCTTCAATGGTAGCTTCTAAATTTTCTATTGAGCTAAATTGGGGTTTAGGGTTTAAGGATTATTTTGGGTCTAATTAACATCCATGAAGACTAATGGGTGTGTGTCTAAAATGTTGTTGGGTGGGCTTGTGATTGTGTTCCTTACAGTTTGTTGATGAGCAAAAGAAGAAGAAACACAAGTGGCTTCGCGGTTAACCCTAAAATAAATAAACACATGTTTTTTCCCAATTCATTTTTTTCACTTCCCTCCAAACCTTTTTTTTTGTATTTTGTATTTTTTTTGTTGGGTTCACTAGAAATAACCTCATTGCACTAGTCTAAAGTGCACCACATACATTTATGTTGTATGATATGGGCTTCTCCCTTGTACCAACTATATGTATATAATGCTAGTAGTGGTAGGTTTCAATTAGGCACTTGGAATTCATCTTCCTTTTTGTTTTGTTTGTTAGCACTTATTTCATTCACACACATAATCACTTCTTTCAAATTTTACACATGCCTAAACTACTTTCTTACTTCATTTTAATTTGCATTAATACCGTCATGTGCACACCTTTCCCTTCAAGCAATATACTTTATTGAAAATTCTTTCATAAATTAAGAGCATCTCCACCTTTGCATTATGTTCCCCTTCAATGGTAACTTATATAAGGTCCATTCTAGGATGTGTTCAACAACTCCCACCCTTGCCACTCCACAATATTTGATTAGTAGGCCATAGCAACAAAAAACCCCTCTTTGGCCTTTATTTTGGATCATAATATAGTGACCTTGAACTACCCTTGCAAATGTTCACATGATGTCATTTGGTGATGGATAATAACAAAAAAAAAAAAAACTCACATTCATGAGTGGGAAAAAGGGCAAGAATTTGGTTCTTGCAGAAGAACTACAATTTTGTTGTTTGTATCTTCATGTTTTATAAGACTCATTCACAAGATATGGGCAAATGACAAATACACTTTGGGATAAAATGGGCAAGCATTATAATCAAAATTAGCTTAGTCATGATCTGTGGTGACCAACAAGATCACTTGAAATAAAATGGGCATCACAATGTTGCAAAATTTTGTGGCAATTAAGGGTCTATATGATCTTTGTGCAAACCAAGAACTAAGATTGAAGACGCTTTATAAAAATCTAGGTTGAACTTTACAAAATCAATAATCAAGAAGGTTGAAACTTTCTCCACAAGTTTTACAAATTAACAAAGGTGCCATGAAAAGTTTTCAAAATGATTTAAAATGTGATGTGCACAAAGTTTGTAGGTAATTTTTTAAAAACTCAATCAATTCAACCTAAGATATTTGTTTGCCATAAATTTTCAATGGAAACAATGAATGTGTTTCAAATTGTTGCTTTTGGAATAGGTACATTTCATTAGAATGCAAAAGACACAATTCAATGTACTTCCCAAGAATGTTAAATTTGGTTTTTTTGTTGTTTCAAGGAACTTGTTTATTCCCCAACAAAATGCTCTCAAGATACAACTTAGTGAATCATTGATGAGTCTTGGAATGAAATATAACCTACATTTCTAACAAAAAATTTCAAAGTAACTAGAAACACTAGTAAAAAATATGCATTGAAAGTTGATGTAAGGCAACAGTAGACCTGACAAGTAATAAGAAACATACCTAAGTTTGAAAATTAAAATTGTATAGTGTTGTTCATTATGCCAAAGGATCAAGTGCAACCAAATAAGGTTGAAAACATTTCAAGCTTTGAAAATTAACATAACTTCAAAAGCTATGAATTTGATTGACATTGTCCATCATTCCAATAACTTTTGCAATTAGTGCAAAAATTTCAACTTGAATGGTTGAAATTATTGACACAAACAAGGAAACAACAAAAGATAATGTCATTGAAGTAGTTGAGACACAAATTTCAAGCTAGAATATGCAAATAACCAAATGTGAATGATTTTATTTAATCAAGATGACGATTACCCTTAAGAAACTAGAAGTGCTTTATTGAATCATTTTTCAATTTGTAATGAGATTTTGTGTTTTCTATTTTTTGTATGCCTATTTTAAAATCTTCAAATGATAGGCCATGTTTTATATCGATCCCTACCTGAAAAAAATCACGGTTCCAAATTCAAACTTCTTTCATGTTCAATAATCATGTTGTGAAAAATGTGTGAATCATTTTCATCCCATTGCCTATTCAAATTCTCCACAATTGCAAATTATGATTATAGCATCTCAAAACACATTTCCACAATGTCTTTACACAATACTTTTTGAATTGTTGCAAAATGCTTTCATTTATCCTTTTATTGTTCATGAGTTGTTTGGACAAACATAAACCACTTGGGTAGATGCCATCAACAAATGTATAATATCAATATTATAATACACCACAATGTGAAATCATTACTTAATATCTTTAACATGTTAGCAACCAAAGTAATTTATTCAATACATTATTATTATTCTTAAATCTATGAAGACCAAACTAATAATGTCATGTTTAGTGTCACAACCTTAACTTTGGGCTCGTGATTAAAACAGAGGCTTGCAAAGGTGCGCACCACGAGTGAAACCTGGGAGTCACATTTCATGCTTTTGGGAATGAACCCACACATTCTCAAGTGAACTCCCACTTTGGGAGTTGGAGTCCTGATGGACTTTTGAATGTTCATGTGGCAATTATAGGGATAAAAAACTCATTAAATTGAAAAATTCATTATACCATTGAAATTTTTTTAGAATATAAATGTTTAAAATGAAATTGCATGACCCATTTGGGTACTTAAAACATAAGTTATGGCAAAAAAAAAGGCTAGGAGTCAAATTGTCAATTTGACCTTCGACCACTAAAAGTCAGGAATCGCTTTGATTTATTCGTGTGTAGGTGGCATGTCACATATTGTTAGAAAGCTTTCAAAGTAGAACTTTGCTTTAGACCTCACCTTAATAGGAGGTCTGAAAAACAAAGTATGGGCTTCCAAAGTGGTAGGAGTTCTAATTTCGAGAATTTCGGGATTCCCCATTTGGGAGTTCCAGGACAAAATGACATTTGGGTGTAGGCCCTGTGACCAGGCATAGAAAATATTATAAGGGGGAAGGTGGTGGCTTCCTTTAAGTTCGGGTTGTGATGAATTTTATGAGTCCGTGTTTACCCATGGTTTGTTTATGCACCAAAAGTGTTTCAACTACACACTAACCAACTTGTTGTTTGGTTTGTGCAAGTCCATATGAATAATTGACCTACTTGTCATTTGTCCTAGTCTTCATCCTGGAGCTTCAACATGCCCCTTTACCTTTGAAGTGTTGTGAGCTAGGGAACGCACCCCAACTCCTCATCCTTATGTTATTTTCACATTTGAACACGTAGTTGAGTCTATCAAGGAGTTTGGGGGTGTGTCATAGACCTTATAGTTTGTAACAACTTTTTAAATAATAAATTTGTTCTTGATTTTGTTAGTGAATTGGTTTTGTCGTGTTATAAAATGATTTTTCCAATGGTAGTGAATGTAATAAAATGAGACAAACATCTTTGGAAACCTTGTTATTGTGTTGATTTATATGTCATTCCAAATAAGTTCATTTAGGTTCTTGCAAGTAAAATGTTTCAAAAACCTTACGAATTTGATTATCCTAATATGTAGGATTTATCTAATGCAAATTAAACAAATAAACAATGAATGGCACATTTTATGATGTTTTCAAAATAATTTATCATCATAGATAGATGCTCATACACATAGGTGTACATGCAAAATAATAACAATGAATATTTGAATCTTCCACTTTTGATTCATTTTTATGTTGGCTCATTGCCCTAACCTACTACCTCCGTGGCATTGTCTATCACTTACATCAAATTTTACATGTCCCACTAGATCGAAGGCAAACTCCTTTTTTTCCTTGTCATCATTAATCTCATTGCATATATTACAAATCAAACATTGGCACCATAGTTTTGTAAATTGTGTTTATACAAAATGGGTTTGAGAGGACATGTTGAAAAGAAAACATACAACAAAATGAGAAAGATGATTTAAAAGGCAAATTTATTGTTTATGGGTGTGGGTGACAATGGGTTGCCCATTTTGGCCTTTTAAACGACTTTCCAAATTTAACCTTTAAAAATGTAAACCCTTGAGAGATAATTTTCACCACCAAAAGAATTCTAAACATATTTCTTCATGAATTTATGCATATATTAAAAGATGAATGAAAAGCACCACAAGATTTGAACAAGTTATAAAAATTTCAAAGCATTTGATAAACATACATGATGAGCAATATCAATCATCTAGAATGCACTACTCTAAATGGGGACAAAACTTGCCAAAAGCTATCACAAAACTTTGAACATCCTTCTCCTTCTCCTCTCCCCTCCCCACTACAAACCCTAATTTCATTAGTGCACACCTAGATAACTCTCTTACTTCATTTCAACTCACATGAACACCCCCCATGTATGTGTGTGCACTTATCCCTTCAAACATTTGGTTGAAAACTTTTTTTCACTCCCTTCCCCCGCCCTAGCCCTAACCCTAACCCTAACCACCCACCACCCAAATAAATACATACATCCCTTCTACATACTTCTAGTGATTCGAAATGGGGAAAGGTTGAAAAATAGGGTTTAGGGTTTATTATCCAAGTGATGTTATCCACATACTAACCCTAAGTATGAACTACTAGTTTAGTTCCATTTTGTACATGATTTTCTGACATGTCAGCTTCCTATTGGTGGTTTTAAATTTTGGATGACCGGAGTGCACCATCATCCATTGGAACCCCATTCATTATATGACCCAGTTTGTGGATGAACCCCAACTAACCCATTAGGGTTCATGTTGGGTTCCACCTTGGTACCACAACCTGTAAAGAAATAAACCCTGTAGGTAGGTAGGTAGGAAAAGAAGCAATATGTACTAAGTAAAGAGGGTAGGAAGTAAGGAATCAGATGTATGTTGGTTAAGGCAACCACGTGCTTTACTAGTAGCTAGGTAGCAAAGCCAGCAACCGGGGCCGACCACAGTAACCGGGCCCGACTAGGGGTAACTGGCACCGACAAAAGAAGCCCACTCAAGCTTGGCCCAAGGGATTGTTAGGGGGTACCTAGTTAGCGTCCTGCGTAATACTGGACCAGCAGCTCTTGGCGATACCTTAACTGGGCCAACAGTTTTGACAGTGTTTTATATCAAGGGAGCCCACATTTGGGACCAGTTGGTGCCGACACATGAACTGGGCCTCCGGTTTAACAGGGCCACGTAAAGTGGACTTCAGTTGGCTTACTGCGTCTTCTGTCTGTCGGGCAAGCGCGTCGAGTCTGCGCGCGGAGAGTGCGGGAGAGGAGGAGAGATTGCTGTGCAAGGAGGAGGAGGAGGAGGAGGAGCAGCAGCGGAGAAATTATGGAAGCTTAAAAAACACGGGAATGATCCATGGATTACCAAATTGTGATCATCTCGTTAATCCGTAAAGCTTTTTCGTAGAAAGAAGGTGCGGACGAGCTGAAGACGGTGACGCATCCAATTGCGCCTCCAATTCCTTTGAAGAAGACACTGCCTGCCCCTCCAGTGCGTCACTATCCCACCCAATTGCGCGTTTTCCCAGCTGCTTCCGTGTTTCTACCGAATAGTAGAAAAATAGATAGAGAGACAGAAGAAGAGACAGAAGAAGAGACTGAGAGAGACAGAGAGAGACTGAGAGCGACTGAGAGGGACAGAAAAGACTCAGAGAGATACAAGGGAGAGACTGAGAGCGACTGAGGGAGACAAAAGCGACTGAGAGCGACTGAGAGAGACAGAAGAGACTGAGAGAGATACAAAAGAGACTGAGAGCGACTGAGGGAGACAGAAGAGACTCAGAGAGACACAGAGGGACAGATAGACTGGAATAGGCAATGCCTGCGTCTTACGGAGATGGGTCGAGGCCTTCTGCGCACATCTACCAGGGGCAGCAGAGTTATGGGCTACCAAATCGGCATCAGCAGCAGCAGCCAAGTTATAACTGGCCGAACAGCTACAACCCAAGAGCACCAGCACCAGTAGCGCCACAATTTTACCCGACAGTAGCACCAGCAGCAGCTTTTAATGGACAGCAGCAACAAGGAGGAGGAGGAGGAGGAGGAGGAGGAGGATCCTCCTCTTACGGACAATACCCATTTGGAAGCGGATCAGCGCGGCCACCACAAATGTATCCTCCACAGCCACCGTTGTTTCCCCCGGATACAGATCCAGAAATCATCATGGAATTCGGCAGGGCGGACATGAACCAGAACAGAACGATCGAAGCAGCAGAGCTGAAGTGGATGCTGTCGAGCCAGGACAATCCTTTCAGCCATCGCACTGTCCGCCTCATGCTCCATCTCTTTGCCGAGAATAGAGCCGACACTTCCAGAATTGGTAGGTGGTAAACCCCAGTTTTGTTCCGCTCTCTCGTGTCATCGCATCTTCTTGAGCTCGTTTTTTTCGCTTTCATGGATCTCTTCTCCATTATCTTGTGTTGCACCTCTGGAGGATAGTTTTCTTGCTCTCTCTGTTTGCCGGATATGCAATCCCTCTCCCTTGAGAACTTCTTTTGCAACTGCAGGTCCATTAGGGTTTGTCCGATTGTGGAAGGAGCTAAAGGAATGGCAGGTCTGCTCTCTGACTCTCTCTGTGTCTCTCTGTGGTTTGTTTTTGGTTGCATTTTTCATTTTTCTTTTGAATTTCAGTGATGCTTTCTTTGTTGCAGATTCTGGAAATTCGTGGACAGGGGTGTCTACCAGTTTGCAGTCTAGATTCCTTTAGAAAACAGACCATCAGATTGCCAAAAACTGTGATTTTTTTTGGTTGTGGCGAGAGAGAGAGAGGATTGCTGCATCTGTTAGTTGATCCAGGTTCTTTGCTGTTTTGCAAAATGTGTGTGTGTGAGTGAGTGAGTGGGTGAGTGAGTCAGCGGGGGGTGGTGGCTTGACATGTTCTTTGGGCATGCAGAGTATATTCGAGGAGTTTGATACAGATCGGAGTAAGTCAATTGAACTCAATGAATTGGAAAAGGCAATCAGAAGCATTGGATATGCTATCCCTGATCCTGTCCTGCAGCTGCTCATGTCCAAGTATGACTTCACGGGTCAAAACAGGAGCATTAGCTACGATAGCTTCATTGAGTACGTTTTCTTTCTCCTTCTCTGATAGATATTTCTTTCCAAATGTAGCAAATGAGGCAGCAGCAGTTTTACTGCTTTCCAGGTTCCAGTTTGGTGCAGTTGGTTTCTGTCACTAGGGTTTTTCAATTTGCTGGTTTCTTTGTGTATTCTTTTTTTCATCCAGCACATATTGAACCACATTCTTAGAGGAAGGAGGAGCAATGTTGTGGGCATTTCTTACTAGGGTTTCAAAATTTGTTTTCTTTAGGTTTTACCTTTCACAAAAAATCTCTAATATATCTGCAAGAATCTGTGTCTAATTGGGTGGTGTGGACTACTTGTTTCTCTGTGCAGGTGTGGACTCATTGTTAAGGTATGTGGACATCATCATAGCCAATTATCTTTAACCTAGTAGAATGTCTGTTGTCGGGCAACAGAGTCTGACACTTTGTGAGCAGTCTCTCATAAGGTTTAGACTACAGTCATTGTCCTGTTACCTTCAAATAGTTGTCAAGGGATTTTCTCTGCAATTTCAACATGTCTTTTAACACTGAATCCAATGGTGGTGTACTTCACATTTTCTTTACCAGCAGCGCATGTAAGTGTCTAGGTGATCTGGGGCACCAGGATGGAGTACTACCATTGAGTTCTTTTGTCCCTGATACTGGTCTGAATCTGCCCTTTAGAGGTTGAAACCGAGGCTATTTGCAAGCTCAGGTTCAGCAAGTTTCTATATTTTTGTTTGCAAGCTAAATTAGTTCTCACAATTTTTTGTGTGAAATGGACTGCAGGGATTGTCAGACAAGTTCAAGAAGCTGGATGGAAGAGACTCCGGATCTGCCACCCTTAGTTATGAGACATTTATGCTCACTGTGCTGCCATTCATTGTTGCTTGAGGTCGTGATCTGATACATACACTAAAACAGGCGATTTCCATACGGTGGGGTGAGATGAGATTGTAGAAGAAAACCCAAATTCTAGGCATTCTAGACCAAAAACATTCCTTATTGGATTGAATCCTTCCTGTTCCATTGTTGTTCTTGTTGTTGAGCTGTCATCTGTAAATATCATAACGAGAACTCAGGGAGGACAGTGTCGGGTCTGTTTCTCAAGATAGTTGGACCACAATGAATTTGATGACTACAAAATGTTCAGAAACGCTGTAGAGCTAATTTACTCAGGGAGTTAGTATCAAGAGTGCAAAGTGTCAATGTATCTGGAGCACCGGGTACTATTACTATGCTCCCCAGTGGGTGATGATGACAGAGATTTATATGTTGGGATTGCACCACATCATTTGACAGTTAGTACACAAATGGAAGCTTATGACGATGGAAGGTCTTGTAGCAAACTCAGCCATGTAGTAGACTGGTGTAGGTAGGCATTCTTGTTCCGAAGCTAGCTAGTGATGTTTGACCTAAATTCTTAGAGCTTTGTGAACCATTTTTATGTATATACAAATGTGGATTGTGAGTGGGTTATGTGCATGACACGGAGGTTTTCCTTATGGCAACTTGGAGAGTGTCTGAGTAGCATTTGGGTTTGAACTCAGGATTGACTTTGCAGTATTACACCAATTTGCTGGAGAGTCACAATTTGATGGGTCAAAATTCTTCATACACAAAATTGTGACTCATACATACATCATACACAAAATTCATGTAATTCTTGCAAAATGTGACAATGTGATTGAAAACATTCAAATACACATGTGATGACAAATCTTTTTATTTTGTTTGCACAAATGTGAAAAATAAATATGAATATAGAATATTTGATTTTTTTTTGGAGGAAAGAATCATTAGATTCGCAAAAAATTAAAAAACTTGTTGTGACATTTTCTTATTGGTTTTGCTTTGGTAACAACTTTTTAAATGTTTAGATAGGTTCTTAGAACATATCATCGTTTTATGTGGCCTTTTGGGTTCCTCATGACTAATGTGATGTTAAAAAATGAAAAGAAAAATCATAACAATAGGATGATGTACATTAAAATAATAATAATAATTTTTCCTTAGCTATGACCAATTAATGGCAAGGCGATTGTGTATAACACACCTTGTTTATAGGTGTCTCCACTTGAACCAATACCACCAACTATTTCTTAGTATACCTGGCCTAAATGGTGTAGCTCTTGTTTGTGTCAACTCTCCAACATCCTTCATCTTCAGTTAATGTAGGTTTACATACAATCCACATTCAAGTGCATAACCAAGGTCCAAGCAATCTTTGTTGCATCCTCTTCACTTATTAACACCTCTCATGGTCCCATCTTCTTGGGTCTAATGTTCTTATTCAAGTGATTAGAAATTGAACTTAAGGGTATGTTCCATAACATGTTGGCCTTCCTCAAGGCATATGTCCCTCCATGAGAATCCATTATTTCTTCCAATGTTTCATATGTCCACATGTTTCTATTGCTCAATGTATGAAATTGATTCAATTACATTGTAATGTGTCTAATTCATGATTTAGGGATGGGGGATACATTTTAACTATTTGCTACTAGTTGGTCCAACATGCCATTTGGTCCCCTTCAAGGCATAATTAAATTCATGGCTATTAATGTAATTTTCTTTGTTTTAGTTTTTGGCAACTCAATGATGTGCATTTTGACCCAACTAATGGTTTATAAAAAAAAAAAAAAATTGTAATCAACCCAAGAATATAGAAAGTAAAATAGGTTTGGAAATGTTGAAATGCATGTTCTTCTAGTGTTATGCTAGAATAAATTTAAAACATATAAGTCTACAAAATCCTCCCAAATAAATTAACAACTTATATTGTTGTGTAGTATGCCAAAACAAATCAATATGAGTGAATGATATGAATTAGTTTATCCCTTGTTTTTGAAAAATGCCTTTAACTTGCATTTCAAAGATAGACTATTGGATTTAATGATAATACAACTATTTTTTTGAATCTTCGGTTTAAAATTTAATCTCTAATTTGTATCGTTGTTTCTTCATTTGATCTTTTTTTACACGTTCCATTTTCATCTTGAAATCAATTTTCTACATATCTACTTTTAGACATGATGTTTCACCTTCTACATGTTTTACTTCTTCTACTTTTAAATTTGAATTATGATGTATTATAATATTTCTTAGCCTTGAAGCATTAGGAACTAGGAGTTCTAAAAACCATTGGAACTTTTCCTTTAAACTAGTTAGTAAGGAGGACTGTGGCTATTTGTATTCCCATCCTCTGCTGTACCTTGACGCCAGCGTCTCCCTTCTGCCTGCAAGTTCAGTGTTAGCACCTCAGTTGCCTTTGCAGTGATGCCACGTACATAACCTTTGATCAGTGGCGGTGGCACCAGTGCTGGTTGCAATACCTGTATTGAAAACCCCATGATCACCATCAAAGAGATACTGTTTGATCATCATCAAAGATATACTGTTGGAGCATCATCAAAGATACCAGAGGTTTCTGTTGTTGGGCTTAACAATTTGTACACCTGCTGCAAGAATACAATTGATGCAACTCAATTTGCATTGTCTTCTGGTGCAGGACCACCTTCTGCATCAATGTAGAAAGGCTGCATTTTCCAAGATCCTTCAAATTGCTTCATGAATCCTTTCTTTGCCTGCCAAAATTTCACCTGGAACACAAGGAAATCCTTCACATACAGCTCGTCTGCATGCATACATACTACATGAAGCAAAAGCCCCTGTGCAATGAACATACATATGGATTTGAAGGTGCGGAGCCAGACAGGAAACTGTGAACAGCAGCATGTTAAGAAACTGCCCATGATACAGTGCAGGAACCCTAAACCCTAGACCCTTTCAGAAACCTGAGGAAACTGGCTCATTGTTGTGTAAACAAAGCTCAGGTCAACATTGACTGCAGTACTCACAGTATGTGTTCGTCGATCCTGATCCACCAAAACACTCACACTGAAAGTGCCCGAAAAGCACAAGAACCTCCAAATTGCTGCCTGGTCCACCTCCACCAACTGTTGCTCACCATCATCTTCTATGACCCTACGGCTATACGCCTCCTGCAGAGGTTTCAAACCAGGTAATCTCAGTCCTGTGCATCAGTGAAACTTGCAGGGCATCAGAAGTGCATCATAGAAGATGTAGGGATTTCTTTCTGCACTGAACTCTAAGCAGTGTGCAGCACAAGAGGAGGTCCATACTGTCAAAATGATGGAGATGTAGCAAGCAAGAAAGGAAGGTAATCTCACAAGTGAGAACAAGTGCAAGTTTTTGAAAATAAATTTGGAGTTTGCCACTGGGCTGTGACCTGAATGTTCTAAAAAACACGCTTGTTTCCAGGATCTGTAATGATATCATAAACCACATCAGGAGGAATCCCAATCTTGAACTGTGAATTGACTTGGCAGAAAGCATCCTTTGGCACAGAAATCTGCAGTCCATGAACAAAACAGCTTCACCATGTCAGGCAT